>OJZM01000124.1_pt1 | contig 60680 bp, 60 predicted proteins | sample 1611181 | NCBI WGS metagenome assembly OJZM01 (sample SAMN04436715, study PRJEB24849) | human gut metagenome | biome: human gut; feature: NICU; material: stool | host: Homo sapiens | place: USA: Saint Louis, MO | collected 2010-09-09 | reverse complement strand
TGCCAGCAGATGATGACGGTTACAGTTCTGCACCCGCTATATTCGGGGTGATCACCTACATCATTAATGATGCAAGGCTGGGGGAGTTTGATGACTGTCCCGTCATGTGATGGCAAAAACAAAAAAGCCCGCACGGGCGGGCAATGACATGCTAATTTTGTGTTCAAATTTATTATGTGCGAGTTGAGTATCGGCATTAACAATGATTAATTTAGTGCTGATTAAAAATGATTCTTAGCAAGGAAATTAATTTCGAGTGATTACGGAGAGTGACAGTTTCTGTGTCGTATGTATTTTGCATTTTTTAAGAACGATGCCCTCGCAAAAGGAGCAAAAAAAAGATGTAATCCACCTGATTTAAGAGTAGGTTTTGTTTAAGTTCTTTTGGAAACAGTTGGTTGTTGAGATTAAAAAAAATAGTAAAGTTTAATTGATTGATGACGATAACTTGAATGACACAGGCAAGCCTGGCGTAATAACCAAAAAGGAATATTTTATGGCACAAGTTATCAATACAAACAGCCTGTCGCTGTTGACCCAGAACAACCTGAACAAATCTCAGTCTTCTCTGAGCTCCGCTATTGAGCGTCTGTCTTCCGGTCTGCGTATCAACAGCGCGAAAGACGATGCTGCAGGTCAGGCGATTGCTAACCGCTTCACCTCTAACATCAAAGGTCTGACTCAGGCGTCCCGTAACGCCAACGATGGTATCTCCATCGCGCAGACCACTGAAGGTTCTCTGTCTGAAATCAACAACAACCTGCAGCGTGTTCGTGAGCTGGCGGTTCAGTCTTCTACCGGTACCAACTCCCAGTCTGACCTCGATTCCATCCAGGCTGAAATCACTCAGCGTCTGAACGAAATCGATCGCGTATCTGGTCAGACCCAGTTCAACGGCGTGAAAGTGCTGGCCAAAGACAACACCCTGACCATCCAGGTTGGTGCCAACGATGGCGAAACCATCGATATCAACCTGCAAGAAATCAACTCCAAAACCCTGGGGCTGGATTCACTGAACGTGCAGAAAAAATATGATGCTACTGACGTTGCAGCAGATCTTAACTTGGGATACAAAGACTCCGCTACTGCATTTGTTACCACTGGTTTTAATGCTGATGCAACAGGTAAGTTGGGTGGATCAGTAACGGCAGCAGCCTTGGGAGATGTTAAATTTGATGCTGCTACAAATAAATACTATGGAGAAGTAACAGCTACTGGCGACGCAACAAAGAGTGGTACATATGAAGTTACTGTTGCTAGCGATGGCAAAGTAACCTTGACAGATACTACTAAGGACACAGCTCCTGCTGGCGCTAAAGTCGTTACCAAACTGCAAGAAAAAGTAACGCCTGACCTTACTGCGGCAAAAGCTGCTCTCGAAAAAGGCGGGGTTTCCAATGCAGAAGCAACTTCCGCAACTTTGGTTAAGGTGTCCTTTACTGATAAAAATGATAAAGCAATTGATGGCGGTTATGCGCTGAAAACTGCTAGCGGAAAATATTATGCTGCATCAGTTGACGAATCTAACAAAATATCCATTAAAGAAGTAGCATATACTGATAAGGATGGTAAGTCTCAGACTGCTGCAGTTCAACTCGGCGGTGTCAATGGTAAAACCGAAATTGCTACTGTAGGTGGTAAGGACTATCTTGCAGAGAAAGTAAAAAATCACAATTTCAAAACTGAACCTAAAGTGAATGAAATTGCGACTGCTACTACCGAAAGCCCGCTGGCTAAAATCGACGCGGCTCTGGCGAAAGTTGCTGACCTGCGTTCCGACCTGGGTGCGGTACAGAACCGTTTCAACTCTACCATCACCAACCTGGGTAACACCGTAAACAACCTGTCTGAAGCCCGTAGCCGTATCGAAGATGCTGACTACGCGACCGAAGTGTCCAACATGTCTCGTGCAAACATTCTGCAACAGGCAGGTACTTCTGTACTGGCACAGGCTAACCAGACCACGCAGAACGTCCTGTCTCTGCTGCGTTAATTTACGCTTACTGCGCAAACCCCGCTTCCACGGGGTTTTTTTTCGTTTAGAATAATGCTTTCAGGATTGAATGGATGTTCTGATAATGAATGATATTTCTTATGGGCGAGTGGCTGAAAAGTGGCCACGTGACTATTCAATGTTCGCTCGTCGGATACAGTTTCTGCGTTTTCATGATTGTCCGGTTAAGATGGTTAGCTGCAATGGGCAGTCGATCATTGGTTACATCTCAAAATTCAATCAGAATGAGAACTTAATTCTGGCGTCAGATGTTCCCAAAGGAAGCAACAGAATTGAAGTAAAACTTGAGTCTCTTGCCTCTCTTGAAGAGCTAAATGATAACTCTGATATTTGTACTGCGTTAGTGATGAACGGAACATTCAATACCCAGCCACACAAGCCAACAAAGCAGGATTTCTTTTCGATATGCAATAAGTGTTTCAAGCAAGGGGTTGGCATCAGGGTTTATATGCTTGATGGCAGAATTATTGTAGGTGATACCACTGGTGTTAATGCTTGCCATGTTGGAATTAAAGTACCTGAAGGCAACCATATGCAAATCATGTTTGATTGGGTTAGTAGGATCACTTCATCAGATTATGTTGAATAGGGCTCAGGTAGTCTCGCACAGCGGATCTTCACAACTGTAAAAGCTTCACCATTGGGGTCCGGTGGTTAGCGGTAACCTTTTGAATGTTCAGATAATAAAAAAATGAATTAATGGTGAAATAATCCTTTAACTTGTTGATTACTATAGATAACACGCATGATTTAAAATCCCTCGGCGTTCGCGCTGTGTGGGTTCAAGTCCCACTCCGGGTACCATGGGAAAGAACAGAATAATCAAAGCAATAAGCAGTGTCGTGAAACCACCTACGGGTGGTTTTTTTGTGCCTGTTTTTTACAAGCATAGAACTCACTATTGCACATCAATCTATCGCCGAATCGGCGCGTTAAACAAAAAGCCCCCTCGGGCAGGGTTGTTGATAAAACCATCGCGGGCGGGATTATAGTTGTGGTCCTGGAAACCATTCATCAGGATGGGATCGCCAAAGCCATCCTGTATCGCCAGGTGTCTGTGGATTCGGTTTCGTGCCCTGAACGTGAAAACGAAATCATCTGTCCCGCCAATGATGATCACGCCATTACCGGCTTGAAGTGCCGCGCTTAACTCTTGCTCTCTGACGGCCTGGTTTTGTAACGTGCTGGATGTGGCAGAAGATGACGACAGCAGCAGTAATATGAGAACGGTGCATGAAAATACCGATGGCAGTTTCATGATTAATACCTATTAAAAGTATGGCTATTAAAGTATAGCTTTATGTTGTCATCTCAACTGAAAAGAAAACCAATAATTTAAACCTGCTGTCCATACTGAGTCTGAGGGGCCGGAAGAGTAGTGCCGCGCAGTTAAGAACTATAATAAAAACAGTCGGCAGGTGATAACTCCTGTTTGCCAATCGCGCTGGTTCAGGGGGCAGCTATGAACATTTCATCTTCTCCGATAGTCATGTTCGCAGCATTGCTCACCTTTAGTTGTGCAGCATATTCGGTGGAAAAAGGGAATATCTTTTCGCAGAATGCCAGGTCTATGGATCCCATCGCATTTTCTCAACAGTCATTTAATAACCTGACATCTTATCAGGTCATGATGCGCTCTTCGTCGCCATCCGATGAAAGCAAAATTATTCGCTATAGCTTTCAAAAGCCTGGGTATGTGCGGATGGATTTTACCCAACCGCATTCAGGAGCGGTGCTTATCTTTAATCCTGTCAGCGGTAAAGTGACGTTATGGCCATTTGGTGTGGGTTCTTTGCCCATTTTGCACCTGTCGCCTACTAATTCATTGATCCAGGATGAGCGTGGTCATCGGGTGGATCACTCTGATATCGGCGTGTTGTTGGGCAATATTCGTCATCTGCAACGCGAAGGGACAATGACCACTGTTGGTAAGGAAAACCTTGCAGGACGGGCGACGACGCACGTATCTGTGGTTGGGCCTGGAACAATTGTGGTTGATGGTGTTCACCGCTATGACGTCTGGCTGGATAATTATCACGGACTCCCTGCCAAAGTGATCAGCTATGCGCCAGATGGGCAGCGATTAGAAACTGTGCTTCTGGATGCTTTTGTCATTAATATCCGTTTTCCCGCCAATTTCTTCTCACCCTGAAGGAGGCTGTATTATGGCTGACTATCAGTTTTCCACCGTCTGGCGGGTTGAGGCTTCTATTCAGGAGGTATGGGATGTTTTTTCTCATCCCGATCAGTGGCCTGAATGGTGGGAAAGTCTGGAACGCATTGTTGAAATTAAAAAAGGTGATGTACAGGGCATTGGGGCGCAGCATCGTTATACCTGGAAAGGAGCGCTTCCCTATCGCTTAACCTTTGACATCAACGTGTTAAATATTCTGCCTTGCTCGCTGCTTGAGGGACAAGCCAGTGGGGCGGTAGAAGGGCGAGGTGTGTGGTATTTTTCTGCCAGTGGCGCTGAGACCATCGTCAGATATGACTGGAATGTTCGCACCACGATTCGTTGGATGAATTACCTGGCCCCGCTGGCGGCACCCGTTTTTCGCTGGAATCACGATACGGTTATGCGCGAAGGGGCCAGAGGGTTAGCCCGTAAGCTGGCAACGAATGTACATATATTTTGAGTTCAGTCAGCGTTGAGGATTAATTAGCGTCCTGATATTTAAAATTGCCTCCACTACTGATTAATAACTTAGCGATCTCAGTCAATTTCTTATCATACACGGCGGCATTTTGTAGGCCTGCCTTGCGCAGAAGTTCTAAGTTTTCACGCGATGCGTTATCCAGCGTTGGATCGGCGCCGTATAGTTCAGGCTGAATTCTGTAGTATTTAGAGTTTTTTACCGTTGAGGCAATTTGTTGCAGATAATACGCGGTCATCTGTGGCCCCCCCTCTAGCGCGATATCAATAGCCGGTTTTGCCCAGCCAAAGGGGCCCCAGTCCTTAACTTCGGAATAAGAATACCCCTGCAATTTCTTGCCGGTGCCCAGTGAGACAATAATCATATCCTTAATGCCAGCGACATTACTGAATTTAATCGCTTCGGAATAGGCGCAGAGTGCCGGGTCGTTTGCCACCACACCGCCATCAACCAGGACAAATTTTTCGGGTACCGGGGGTAATGAATAAATACGCGCTGCCTCGAAATAGGTGGGAGCTGCTGAGGTACCCCGTAAAGCATCCCTGACCAGGAAGTCCCGATTCTTGGCGAGGGCGGAGTGTTGTTTGAAAATAACAGGAAGACGACTGCTCACGTCATAAGAAACAAAGCAGGTTGGTCTTAATAATTCACTGATTTTTGTTTCACCAAATGCTGTTTTTAATACCCTCTCCAGCTCCTTTGCAGAATATTTTTCATCGCTAGCACCACCCAGTGAACTGATTGTTTTCCAGACGCCGACATCAAAAATTTCATCCCCATCCTGAAGATAGAAATTGACGGCTTCCTGAGCGGAGAACTTGGGCTTTCCTTTCGCATCAGGGCAAACGTAAGCAGAACACAGAATGGCCCCGGTACTGGTACCGGCAACGAGATCGAAGTAATCCGCAATTCTGGCGGCAGGATTTTGTGATATATCCTGCAATTTCTTCTCCAGTGCCACAAGTAGCATACCCGGAAGGATGCCTCTGATCCCGCCACCATCGATAGACAGTATTCTCATTGCCATTTTTATGTCCTCCAAAGATAAGAAACGGGATTTAGGGGTAGGGTTGTTTCCGCTATGGCTGCAGTTAAATATAGACAGGATTTACGCTGAGTTTGTTTCATAAGAAGGGGGCTGGCAGATTGATATCCGCTCACTGCTGTACTTTTTTGCCTGTAAATGGCTTAATAGCGACCTTGTAGTATCTTATTTCATTCACAGTTAACAGGTCTGTTATTGATGAATAACCTCCATCGGCTCACCTTTTTATGTCAGCGTCTGTCTGCTGTGATGATCGTATACGGTTTTTACCTTCTTAGCCGTAGCTCAACTCTTACAACATGGACAGACAGCAATGCAACGTCGACAATTTCTCAAAAATAGCGTTCTCCTTTCGGCCGCCGGTTTAGTCGGTCCTGCGGTTATTAGTCTGACGGTTCACGCCGCTGAGCCATCCGTTGCACCAGTCGCGCGTCGGCGCTTTGTGTTATCCCAGACCTATAAACTTAACCCTCCTAAGGGCTCGAACGGTGTAGTGAAACTGTGGATCCCGCTTCCTGTAGATACCGCGTTTCAACAAATGACGGCGCTTGCCTTTAGCGGAAACTATAAGCAAGCGTATGTCACCACTAATAATACTTATGGCGCGAAAACGCTGTTTGCCACCTGGCCTGACTCGCAGGGCGAACTGTTGATGAACGTTGATATCGACATTGAAACCGCCGACTGGGAACCGCTGAAGCAGGACGCGTTGAAAACCTGGCAAGCGCCGGAGCAGATTATTTACCCGCTGGATGTAAAACCGTACCTTTTGCCGACAGCACATACCCCAGTTGATGGGCTGGTTCTGGAAACCGCACGTAAAATCACCGGTAATGAGCAGGATCCGCTGAAAAAAGCACGCCTGATTTACGAGTGGGTGAGTAGCCATATGGAGCGCGATAACGACGTTATCGGCTGCGGCACGGGGGATGTAGCGGAGATCTTAAAAAGCGGTAAGCTCAAAGGAAAATGCACCGACATGAGCTCCGTTTTTGTGGCTCTGGCGCGGGCCAGCGGCATTCCGGCGCGCGAACTGTTTGGTATCCGTCTGGGCAAAGCCAATAAGCTCGAACGTTACTCGAAAAGTGCTTTTGGCAAAGCAGACAGCGCAGGCGTTGCTGATGTGAGCGGTGGGCAACATTGTCGTGCCGAGTTCTATCTGGCCGGTTACGGTTGGTTACCTTGCGATCCTGCTGATGTGACCAAAATGCGTCTTGCAGAGAAAAAATCGCATCAGGACGCCGATGTCCAGGCGGTAAACACTTACCTGTTTGGTAACTGGGAAATGAACTGGGTTGGATTCAACTACGGGCGTGATTTCGAGCTGTATCCGGCAACGGAGCAGGGAGCCATGAACAACTTTGGCTATCCTTACGCTGAAGTCGATGGCGATCCGATCAATTTCTACGATCCTAAAGCGTTCTCCTACAGCTATGTCGCCACAGAACAACGCTAAAGGGGCGGGACTCACCCTGTTGACGGCTGCGGTAGCTGCCGTCACCGCGGGCTTATGCTGCGTTGGACCGCTGCTCTACCTGCTGTTTGGTATTTCGGCGGCGAGCTTTGCTGTTTTCACCCAGTTTGAGTTTTTGCGAATTCCCTTGATGCTGGTGTCATTGGGCTTATTATTGCATGTTTTCTGGCGGCTCTATTTCTCCAGGCGGCTGTGGTGCTCCGGGTGGCTAACTCTGAAGCAAGCGCGCGTTCTCTACTGGTGCGCGCTGGCGTTGATTTTGCCGGTGCTATTTTATCCAACGCTCGTTGCCTGGTTTTATGAGGTATTTGAATGAAAATCTTCACATTAGTTGCATGCTTGTTGCTGCCGCTGTGGGCTCAGGCGACCAATCAAAAAGTGGTGCTGGATATACAAAATATGACCTGCTCGCTATGCGTTATTTCGGTCAATCAGGCGCTACGTGAAACCGACGGCGTGATTAAAGCAAAGTCCTCCCTAAAAACCCGACAAGCAGAAGCGATTGTGCCAGAAGGTTTCCCAACTGATACTTTACTTAATGCGGTAGCGAAAACGGGCTATACCGCAACGCTCAACCGCATTGAACAACAGTAAATCACCTGCGGGTGGTTTTATTGTGTTTTCCCGGTATGATGCTCGGCGGCTTCGTGTTCTCTTTTGTGCGTTAACTTCCGGAATTCCCCTCGTTTCCTGTTAACCTGAACAGGCGGCTACTGTATGCCGCATATGCCCATTTGTATCTGTTATCCCTCCAGCCATGTAGGATGATCACAGGCAAGATTTTTTGACTAAGGAAAAGCGTTATGAAAACGGGACCATTAAACGAGAGCGAACTGGAATGGCTGGATGATGTACTGACTAAGTACAATACAGACAAGGCTATTCTGGATGTGTCAGAACTGGATGGTTTGCTGACGGCGGTGCTGAGTTCACCGTATGAAATTGAACCAGAGCAGTGGCTGGTCGCTATTTGGGGGGGCGCGCAGTATGTCCCTCGCTGGTCCTCCGAAAAAGAAATGACGCGTTTCATGAACCTGGCGTTTCAACATATGGCGGATACGGCCGATCGTCTGGATGAATATCCTGAGCAGTTTGAGCCGTTGTTTGGTTTGCGTGAAATTGACGATCATGAACTGACCATCGTTGAAGAGTGGTGCTTTGGTTATATGCGCGGCGTTGCACTGTCAGACTGGTCCGCGTTACCGGACACGTTAAAACCAGCACTTGAGGCTATTGCGCTGCACGGTACGGAAGAGAACTTTGCGGTGGTTGAGAAATTGACACCTGAGGCGTTTGAAGAGAGCGTCGATGCCATCCGCCTGGCTGCGCTGGATCTGCATGCTTACTGGATGGCGCATCCTCAGGAAACGCCGGTCAAAGTACCGGTGAAAGTGGATGCCAAAGTAGGGCGCAATGACCCTTGCCCCTGTGGCAGCGGCAAGAAATATAAGCAGTGCTGTTTGCATTAACAGAAAGGGGCGAAAGCCCCTTTGTTTTAACCTACTTCTGGTAGTAATCCTGCTGCAATAGAAAACTGTACTGCTATCACCACAATGCCGCACAAAAATACCAGTGCCAGCGCCGGAGCACCGCCGGCTACGCGGTAGTTGGGCTGCGGATTATGTTTTCTGCTCTGCCAGGCCAGCATCGAGGGAATGAGCAGCGCCAGCACCGCCAGGGCAACGCCCGCATACCCTAATGCCATGACAAAACCACTCGGATAGAACAGCGCGAATGCCAGCGGCGGCAGGAAGGTCACCACGCCGGTTTGCATTCTTCCCGCTACGGTATTGCGGCGCTGGAAGAGGTCAGCCAGGTAGTCAAATAATCCCAATGCAACGCCGAGGAAAGAGGTTGCCAGCGCGAGGTCGGCAAACAGATGTACCGCCAGTTCGACGTGCGGCGAAGCCACGACTTCACGCAATGCCTGCAATAAGCCGTTTAAGCCTGCGTGGTTGGCTAAAAGCCCCATGAACGTTGTCGAGTTAATGCTGCCAAGCGTCGCCAGTTGCCAGAAGATATAGGCGACCAGTGGAATAGCGCTACCCGTAATAAACACCCAACGCAGTTTACGGATGTTACCGTTCATATAGCTGACGATACTGGGAACACTGCCGTGAAAACCGAACGAGGTGAAGATGACCGGGATTGCGGAGAGCGCCAGCCCCTGTTGCAGCGGCAGCGTAAGCAGGTTCACTTTATGGATATGCGGCATTAACAGAGCCAGCATCGCTACCAGGAAGATTATCTTGGCGCTGAATAGCAGACGGTTGAACAGATCAACCAGCGAGGTCCCAACACAAACCACGCCACCGGCAACAAAGGTGAACAGCAGTACGCCTGTTGTCGGAGATATATTTGTTCCGGTCCAGTCGCTGATGCTGGAGGCCAGCAGTTCACCTGCACCACTGATGTACGCCGCCGTCAGGGCATACATTAAAAACATCATGCTAAAGCCCGTTAACCATTGTCCGTAACGACCAAGATAACGTTTTGCCAGTGTACCCAGCCCGGTGTCTGCCGGGACATGTTGATATACTTCAAGCAGCAGCAGCGCGGTGTAGCACATCAACGCCCAAAGACTGACTAACAATACCAACGTGACGCTAAACCCCACGCCTGCCGCAGCCAACGGCATTGCCAACATACCGGCACCAATCGTGGTTCCCGCCACGATAAAAATACTACCCAGGGTTCTGTTTTTCACGCTTTCCTCTGTCCCAGAGATAATCAACGGTTATATCTGCGGCGCAGGTTAAGGCAAAACGCTATGTTCGTCAAATCGCCGTTACAATGGTTGTACATTAATGTTTACGATGTTTTTGACCATTAAGATGTATAACAAATGACATTTATCTGCGGATAAACCTGCGTTAGCGCAAAGCAGCGCCGTGCGGTTCACATTAGGCTACGGTCTTTATTGAGGAGGTAGTATGGAATCTATTCACGGTCACGAAGTGCTCAACATGATGATTGAATCTGGCGAGCAGTATTCAAATGCCAGCCTTGAAGCGGCGATTACGGCACGTTTCGGCGAGCAGGCGCGTTTTCACACTTGTTCCGCGTCAGATATGACGGCAGGCGAGCTGGTGGCGTTTTTAGCGGCGAAGGGAAAGTTTATTGCAAAAGAAGACGGCTTCTCTACGCACGAAAGCAAGATCTGCCGTCACTGATTTTAATGGGTAATGATGGCGGGTTGCCTTCATTACCCCAAAATATTAATTCTGCGTATCAAGCGTAGCCAGTTCTTTATCGATGAAATAAAGACCTTCGCCGCTTTTCCCTGCCAGCGACAGCTTATCAATAACAGATTTAAATAATTTCTCTTCTTCATGCTGCTCGGCAACATACCATTGCAGGAAATTAAAGGTTGGATAATCCTGGTGGGTCATTGCCGCGTGTGCCAGCTCATTAATTTTCTGGGTGATCAGCTGCTCGTGTTCGTAAGTGACACGGAACAGTTCATCCAGAGACGCATATTCAGCAAAAGGGGAAGAAACGGTATTAATACGCGGCAAGCTGCCGGTATCGGTCAGGTAATCGAACAGACGCTGCATGTGCGTCATCTCTTCCTGAGCGTGACGGCGCAAAAACGCGGCGGCACCTTCGAAGCTGTGATAGCTGCACCACGCGCTCATCTGTTGGTAGAGCAGAGATGAATATAATTCAAGATTCATTTGCTCATTCAGTTGGTCGATCATTTCTGTTTTCAGCATGGTTCTGCTCCACAAACATTATTATATATTGACGTGGCGTCACTATAATTTGTTATTTAATTATTTGCAAAAGGTAAAATAATAAATTTATTTATTAAAAATGCGAATGGGAATAAAACGCATTAACGATATTAAGCGGGGGATATAAATAATAAAGTGCTAAAAGACCAGCAAAAATGTGCTGGTCGGAAATATTAATAATTGAATGAGGGGGATTGCGATACTGCGACACCATGACACTGCCAGGCGAGTGTAATTTTGGTATTTAAGCACAGAGAGCCTGCATATACGCTGCAGGTTGACACCGGCTGACCAAACGCTTCAGCGCTGGCATAGCCCAGGCGCTGACACTCTTTGGTGGCTGTCCCTTGGGTAACGTAGTCATCGGTACGTGCTGTTTGTAACATGGCCTGATTATAAGTCAGGCGAACCACACCAGTGATGGCGCTGGCTTCGCTGACCTGCGCCTGTTTTGTAATTGTGCATCCTGTCAGCACGAGCGGCAAAAGCGCTAGGATAAAGGTCTTCATGAGATCGCTCTGAAAGTTCGAAGATACACTATCATGGCATACAGAGGCCCTCATCAATGGCTTGAATAGCCCGAAGATCACCTGTGATTAATCACAACGAGGTCATTCGTTTGAGGCAATTCTGAACTGTTCAGACAAGAATGTGAGCGCAACTTTGTTTTTTAAAACTAAATTTCATTAAATTTGAAAGTGTGATTGCAAAATAGTAATGTGGCTGAATGTTATGACTTTCAGCGGGCTACCGCAGCGCATTCAGGAGAGTACAGAATGAAAATTGCATTGATGATGGAAAACAGCCAGGCAAGCAAAAACGCCATCATCCATAACGAGCTTAAAGCCGTTGCGGATGAGAAAGGTTTTCCGGTCTATAACGTTGGGATGAGCGATGAAAATGATCATCATCTGACCTACATCCATTTAGGAATTATGGCCAGCATCCTGCTTAATTCCAAAGCGGTTGATTTCGTGGTCACCGGTTGCGGCACGGGCCAGGGGGCAATGATGTCACTGAATATCCATCCGGGTGTGGTGTGTGGTTATTGCCTCGATCCTGCAGATGCGTTCTTGTTCTCTCAGATCAACAACGGCAACGCGCTTTCTCTGGCATTCGCCAAAGGTTTTGGCTGGGGTGCTGAGCTGAATGTGCGCTATATGTTTGAAAAAGCGTTCACCGGGCGTAACGGCGAAGGCTACCCACCGGAGCGTAAAGAGCCGCAGGTGCGTAACGCCGGTATTCTGAATCAGGTGAAAGCGGCTGTAGTAAAAGAAAATTATCTGGACACGCTGCGCGCTATCGATCCTGAGCTGGTGAAAACCGCTGTATCGGGCCCGCGCTTCCAGCAGTGCTTCTTTGAAAACTGCCAGGACAAAGCAATCGAAGCGTTTGTACGCGAGGTAATTGGCTAAATCCTGTTGGCCCGGCAGCGTTCACCCTCCGGGCTACTTGTTCTTGTTCGATACTGCACTTCCTGCATCACGGGTGAGTCGCAGCGAATCCACCATACCTACCAGACAAATAATGGCAATAGCGACAAAGGCCAGCCGGAAACTGATCCCTGGAATATTGCCCAATGCCAGCCTTTCACTCACCACATCGCCAATGCGGATCCCAATAGCGGCTAAAGAAATGCCCAATCCTACCGCTAATTGTGTCGCTGTACTGAACAGCGTATTAGCGTAGCTCATTTGTGCCGCGGGGACGTCCGCGAAGGCAAGCGTGCTGACGCCGGTAAACTGAATTGAGCGGAACACACCGCCCAGATACAACACCAGCAAAATAACCCACACGGGAGTCTGCGGCGTAATTAATGCACAGGCCAGCAGCGCCAGAACGTTAAGCGCACCGTTAATCAACAGCAGTTTCTTAAAGCCCAGCCAACGTATCAACGGTGTGGTGGCCGGTTTAATCGTCAGATTGCCCACAAATACCGCCAGCACCAGCGAACCCGCGTGAAAAGCGTTCATGCCAAAACCTACCTGAAACATTAACGGCAGCAGAAACGGCACGGCGCTGATAGAGGCACGAAACAGCGATCCGCCATACATGGTGACGCGAAAAGTAGGGACGTTCATGGCATCAAGGCGAATCATTGGCCATGCGGCGCGACGAAAATGATGCAGGGCAAACAGAAATGTCACTGTTCCTAGCGCCAAAAGTCCGGCGGTCAGCCAGCCCTGAGGCTGTTGGGTTCCCAGTAACTCCATGGCATACACCAGGCTTACCATCGCAACAGAGGTTGCGATAAATCCCGTTATATCAAATGGGCGGCGCTCGTTGTCATGAATATCCGGGATAAAACGTAGCGCCAGCGCAATCGCCAGTATCCCGAGCGGTACATTGATGAAGAAGATCCAACGCCAGTTGGCATAGCTGGTAATGAATCCGCCAAGGGGAGGGCCAATGATGGGGGCGACTAACGCGGGCCAGGTCAGGGTCGCAATAGCGGTGATCAACTGATGTTTAGGCGTGGTACGCAATACCGCAAGTCGGCCAACCGGAACCATTAGCGCGCCACCTACACCCTGTAAGATTCGCATGGCGACAAAGCTCTCAAGGCTTTCGGAAAAACCGCATAAAACCGAGGCGAGAGTAAATATCGCCAGCGCCAGGGTAAACACCTTTCGGGCGCCGAAGCGATCCGCAATCCAGCCGCTGGCGGGAATCAGCACCGCGAGGGTGATCAGATAGGCGCTGATACCTATGTTCAGGTCTACCGCTTGCACGGCAAAACTCTTCGCCATGTCGGGCAGTGCGGTGGCAATCACCGTGCCGTCAATAAACTCCATAAAGAAAGCCCCGGCAACAAGTAATGCAGCCGGGGATAGACCGCGTTTGTTCTCAACCGCTAAATGTTCACTCATGTTGTGCTTGCCATCTCAAAAGAAACTGACTGGATCTATTTTTATTTTCCAGCGCATTCGTAATGCATGCGCGGCTATCGTTTCGTTCGTTGAATAGGTACTATGACGACCTTTCTATAAGGAGCTCACTATGTCCCAAACACTGAATGCCGATCAGGAACTGCTCTCGGACGTTGTTGCCTGTCAGCTGGTTATCAAGCAGATTCTGGATGTTCTTGATGTTATTGCCCCAGTAGAAGTGCGGGAGAAAATGTCCAGCCAACTGAAAAGCATCGATTTCTCCAGCCATCCTGCGGGCGCCGATCCGGTTACTATGCGCGCAATACAAAAAGCAGTTGCCTTGATCGAGTTGAAATTCACGCCGCAGAATGAATCTCACTAAAATAAACCGTTGTTTCAGGTTTTAGAAAGGTTTTTTTGCGCCTCGCAGAATGAGAGGCGTGAGCGTAGAGAAAATTAAGCACCAGCCGGATAAGGTGCGTCGCATCGTTATCCGGCATTAACATGATGAAAATTGAAGATTAGTGATGTTGATAGTTCACGACGTTCAGCAGATGCTTATCGGTTTGCGCCATGCACAGTCCCGCACGTTTAGCGCTGCGGACTTCATCAAGAATCGTCTGTAACAGCACGCCATCCTGCTGCTGCTCTTTTTCCAGATCGTGAAGAAAATCAATGGTTGTTGCATCATTCAAGGCTTCTGCTTCATTGGTCAAGCGTGATAGCTTGCTGTAACGCTGTTGGTATTCATCCAGCGTTTTCTGAAACAGTTCTTCAAGAGAAGTTAGTTCATCACCCGGAACATCAATTGCCTTGACGATGGGGTTAGCCCCGGCGCTTTTCATAAAATTGAACATACGCATCATTTGAGTCACGTTACATTGTGCCTGAGTGCGTAGAAAGGTTGCGGTGCCAGTCAGGCTGTGTTCGTAACACCATTCACTGAGATGCAGGTAAAGATTCGATGCGTAGAACTCGAGGTTCATTTGTGTGTTGAGTTTATGAACAATTCCAACTGCAGCCATATCAATATCCTTATTTCCAGAAAGGGGGATGTACGTTACTTACGTCAGTGCAACGGGCTGCCGCTACACATCACCTCTACGTACAATTAAAACTGTTAGCAGAATAAATCCGTTCCGCCGGTCCTTTAGTGATCATGAATTATATTCGCTCCCGATCGAGATTCAGCATAACTCCTGTTCCGACTTAAGAAAATCCTTAAATCTGCGTATTTATGATTTTTTACATATTGTCATAGCAATATTAGTGATTTTTCTGCTTGTGTATATAAGTGATGTGAATATAAGAGATTGATATTTATGGGATTAAATCCAAGCATTAATATTGAAATGATGTTTCATATCACGAAATGGAATTTCACAATCAGGTATTGTCTCTCACCGGATGATTATCCGGCCTTGGGATGGAGAAATTTCATTATCGGGACGTGTCGGTGAACGTTATCTGCTGGCTAATTTTTTGCGCCAGATCAGTTTTGTGGAAATTAATAAAGTTAAGCGCCTGAATGATTCGGCATTTATGGTTTGGTGTATTTGGAAAAATCGAGGAGTGTGTATGAAAAAGGTTGCCGTGCTACTGGCACCTGGTTTTGAAGAGGCGGAAGCCATTGTTACCATTGATATTCTGCGCCGCCTGCAGATCGAAGTTGAAACACTGGCCTGCGCCGAGTCCCGTGCGGTGGTGAGCTATCATGACGTGCCGATGGTGACGGACAGCACGCTGGCTGCGCGTCAGACGGATCTTTACGATGCCGTTGTGTTACCGGGCGGGCCGCAGGGCAGCGTTAATCTTGCCGCCAGTAAGGCTGTCATCCAGTTTATCGCTCGCCATGACGAGGCAGGAAAACTCATTTGCCCGGTGTGTTCCGCGGCTGCGCGCGTGCTGGGTGGCAACGGCCTGCTGAAGGGGCGTCGCTACGTGTGTTCGGGGGATCTGTGGCAAAACGTAACGGATGGGGAATATATCGATGCGCCGATTGTGGAAGATGGCAACCTGATTTGCGGTAAAGGGTTAGGGCATATTTTCGATTTTGCATTGACGCTTGCGGCGCGTCTATTGGGAGATGATATTCCGGTTCGCGATCACGCTGATCACATTTATTACCGATGGTAATCATTTTCCCGAATACTCCGGTATTCGGGAACAAGGATTCGTTGGCTGACGTTATGGACTAATCTGCTATTCCTCTTTTTTCCCGTCGACAAAACCGCGTTTTTTTATGTCATTTCCCGCTGAATTTATGTACGCAATTACTGTAATTCTGTGGTGTGATGCCGCTCTCTTATGGAGAATCAATTTCCCGCTACAAATACTCTCAGCACTGGCATTGATCTTATCAATAAAAGGTAATGCCTTGTTTTACGTCCGAATTACAAAAAATCGTCTGATTTTATCCTACATAAAAGAACGTTAAAGCTGGAGTTAACCATGCACAAATTCACTAAAGCGCTGGCTGCCATCGGTCTGGCGGCCATTATGTCACAATCCGCTATCGCTGAATCCATGAAGCTCGGTTTCCTGGTCAAACAGCCGGAAGAACCGTGGTTCCAGACTGAATGGAAATTTGCCGATAAAGCCGGTAAAGACCTTGGTTTTGAGGTGATTAAAATTGCCGTCCCGGATGGTGAGAAAACCCTTAACGCCATCGACAGCCTGGCGGCAAGTGGAGCAAAAGGGTTTGTTATTTGTACGCCAGACCCAAAACTGGGGCCAGCCATTATGGCTAAGGCGCGTGGCTACGATATGAAAGTCATTGCCGTCGATGACCAGTTTGCCAACGCCAAAGGTAAACCGATGGATACCGTACCGCTGGTGATGATGGCGGCAACCAAAATTGGTGAGCGCCAGGGCCAGGAGCTGTACAAGGAGATGCAAAAACGCGGTTGGGATGTGAAATCCACCGCCGTAATGGCCATTACAGCCAACGAACTGGATACCGCACGTCGTCGTACTTCTGGTTCAATGGAAGCGCTTAAAGCCGCTGGCTTCCCGGAAAAACAGATCTATCAGGTCCCGACTAAATCAAATGATATCCCCGGCGCATTCGATGCCGCTAACTCTATGCTGGTTCAGCATCCTGAAGTCAAACACTGGCTGATTGTCGGTATGAACGACAATACCGTGCTGGGCGGCGTACGTGCGACCGAAGGGCAGGGCTTCAAAGCACCAAACGTAATTGGTATTGGTATCAACGGCGTTGACGCAGTAAGCGAACTGTCTAAAGGCGAAGCGACCGGGTTCTACGGTTCACTGCTGCCAAGCCCGGACGTTCACGGCTACAAGTCCAGTGAAATGCTCTACAACTGGGTAACGAAAGGTGCAGAGCCACCGGCATTCACTGAAGTGACGGATGTGGTGCTGATTACCCGCGATAACTTCAAAGAAGAGCTGGCGAAGAAAGGCTTAGGCGGTAAGTAACACAAATGCCGGATGCGACGTCAACGCGTCTTATCCGGCCTACGAATTGCGTCCTCAGAAGGCCGGATGAGGCAAAGCCCCCCTCCGGCATAAAGATCTGACTCACGGAGACGTTATGCAACAGTCTACCCCGTATCTCTCATTTCGCGGCATTGGCAAAACGTTCCCCGGCGTTAAGGCGCTGACGGATATCAGTTTCGACTGCTATGCCGGACAGGTGCATGCGCTGATGGGCGAAAATGGCGCCGGGAAATCAACACTCTTAAAAATTCTCAGCGGTAACTATGCGCCAACGACGGGATCATTGACGATCCGCGGACAGGAAGTTTCCTTCGCGGATACCACTGCCGCGCTCAACGCCGGCGTCGCCATTATTTATCAGGAACTGCATCTCGTCCCGGAAATGACCGTTGCCGAGAATATTTATTTAGGGCAGTTACCGCACAAAGGCGGGATTGTGAACCGCTCGCTGCTGAACTATGAAGCAGGAATCCAGCTGAAGCATCTGGGAATGGATATCGATCCCGATACTCCATTGAAATACCTCTCCATTGGTCAGTGGCAGATGGTAGAGATTGCAAAAGCGCTGGCGCGAAATGCCAAAATTATCGCCTTTGATGAACCAACCAGCTCCCTGTCGGCTCGCGAGATTGAGAATCTGTTTCGTGTCATCCGTGAGCTGCGCAACGAAGGACGCATCATTCTGTACGTTTCGCACCGTATGGAGGAGATTTTTGCTCTCAGCGATGCCATCACTGTGTTTAAAGATGGTCATTACGTCAAAACGTTCACGGATATGCAGCAGGTCGATCACGACGCGCTGGTGCAGGCGATGGTCGGGCGCGACCTCGGGGATATCTATGGCTGGAAATCCAGACCGTATGGCACAGAGCGTCTGCGGTTGCATGAAGTAAAAGCCCCGGGCGTGCGTACGCCAATCAGTTTATCCGTGCGAAGCGGTGAAATTGTCGGGCTGTTTGGCCTGGTGGGGGCCGGACGTAGCGAATTAATGAAAGGACTGTTCGGTGGTACGCGTATCACGGCGGGCCAGGTATTTATTGATGAACAGCCTATCGATATCCGTAAACCAAGCCATGCCATTGAAGCAGGGATGATGCTGTGCCCGGAGGATCGCAAAGCCGAAGGGATCATTCCGGTCCATTCAGTGCGCAACAACATCAACATTAGTGCACGACGTAAGCATGTTCTGGGGGGATGCGTGATCAACAACGGCTGGGAAGAGACCAATGCCGATCACCATATTCGTTCACTCAACATCAAAACACCGGGTGCAGAGCAACTGATCATGAATCTCTCCGGCGGTAATCAACAGAAGGCTATCCTCGGTCGTTGGTTATCGGAAGAGATGAAGGTGATTTTGTTGGATGAGCCTACACGCGGCATTGATGTAGGCGCCAAGCATGAAATTTACAACGTGATTTATGCCCTCGCAGCGCGCGGTGTGGCCGTATTGTTTGCTTCCAGTGACCTGCCAGAAGTGCTCGGTGTCGCCGACCGTATTGTAGTGATGAGAGAAGGCGAAATTGCCGGTGAGTTACTTCATGAACAGGCGGATGAGCGCCAGGCGTTGAGCCTTGCTATGCCTAAAGTCAGCCAGGCTGTAGCCTGAATAAGGAGAGTATGATGTCTTCCGTTTCTACATCGGGTTCTGGCGCAGCGAAGTCGGCGCTAAATCTGGGCCGCATTTGGGATCAATACGGTATGCTGGTGGTGTTCGCCGTGCTGTTCCTCGTTTGTTCCCTGTTTGTGCCAAACTTTGCCACCTTCATCAATATGAAGGGACTGGGGCTGGCAGTATCGATGTCGGGTATGGTCGCGTGTGGGATGCTGTTTTGCTTGGCATCCGGTGATTTCGACCTGTCTGTCGCATCTGTGATTGCTTGTGCTGGTGTTACCACTGCCGTAGTCATTAACATGACTGAAAGTTTGTGGATTGGCGTGGCTGCCGGACTGCTGCTCGGTATTCTGTGTGGCCTGGTGAATGGGTTCGTGATTGCGCGGTTAAAAATTAACGCCCTGATCACTACTCTTGCGACGATGCAGATTGTACGTGGTCTGGCTTATATTATCTCCGACGGTAAGGCAGTCGGGATTGAAGACGAGCGTTTCTTTACACTCGGTTATGCTAACTGGTTTGGTCTGCCTGCGCCTATCTGGATCACTGTCGTTTGTTTTATTGTCTTTGGTTTACTGCTGAACAAAACCACGTTTGGTCGTAATACGCTGGCCATTGGGGGCAATGAAGAGGCGGCGCGCCTGGCAGGGGTTCCGGTTGTTCGTACCAAGATTATTATCTTTATTCTTTCCGGTCTGGTATCCGCCATTGCCGGGATTATCCTCGCATCGCGTATGACCAGCGGCCAGCCAATGACCTCAATTGGTTATGAGTTGATCGTGATTTCAGCCTGCGTGTTAGGGGGCGTTTCGCTTAAAGGTGGCATCGGAAAAATCTCATATGTGGTGGCCGGGGTGTTGATCCTGGGTACGGTTGAGAATGCGATGAACCTGCTGAATATCTCTCCGTTCGCGCAGTATGTGGTACGTGGCCTCATCCTGCTGGCGGCGGTGATCTTCGACCGTTACAAGCAAAAAGCGAAGCGTACCGTTTGATGATTTAAACCCTAACTTTTTAGTCTAGCTTCTGCCCATCGCCAGCCGCTACCCGGCTGGCGATTGTTTTTCCAAATGGCGAGCATGGTCACACTGTCTATACTTATATCCGTCATACATCATCTATACGCCGCGATCCGCGTGGCGTTCTGACCATGATGAGGAGGATAACCGGGTGACAGCATCACTGATCTTACCCCCTGAACAATCTGTAAACTGTGCTTACTTTTTTGATCTCGATGGGACACTTGCTGAGATTAAACCCTTTCCCGACCAGGTCGTTGTCCCTAAGGCAATCCTGCAATGTTTACAACAGTTAGCGACGCATAATGCGGATGCGCTGGCATTGATTTCAGGGCGCTCAATGGTTGAGCTTGACGCACTCACTACTCCGTTTCGTTTTCCGCTTGCCGGAGTGCATGGGGCAGAACGCCGTGACATCAATGGTCAAACGCACATAGTACACCTGCCTGAAGGTATCGAGCGTGAAGCTGGGGCTTTATTACACGCAGCGTTAGTGACGTTACCGGGGACAACGCTGGAAACCAAAGGTATGGCTTTCGCGTTGCACTATCGTCAGGCACCCGAACACGAAGCTGCGCTGATTACCCTGGCTGAACGCATCACGCGCAGATGGCCGCAGCTTGCTCTGCAGCACGGAAAATGTGTCGTGGAAATAAAGCCTAAGGGCAGCAATAAAGGCGACGCGATAGCTGCATTTATGCAGGAAGCGCCTTTTGCTGGCCGGATCCCTGTGTTTTTCGGTGATGATCTGACAGATGAAACAGGATTTGCTGTGGTTAACCGCGCTGGCGGTATTTCCGTGAAGGTGGGGAGCGGGCCGACGCAGGCGACATGGCGTCTGGATGGCGTCAGGGATGTCTGGCGCTGGCTGGAGCAAATTAACTCTTCGCAGCAAGAATCGAAAGCAACGAATAACAGAAGAGGTGGCTATGAGTCGTTTAGTCGTAGTATCTAATCGTATCGCCTCACCAGATGACAAAGGGAGCGCGGGTGGGCTCGCGGTCGGTGTACTGGGCGCGTTAAAAGCTGCTGGTGGTCTGTGGTTTGGCTGGAGTGGTGATACAGGTAATGAGGATAAACCGTTAAAAAAAGTCACGCGTGGCAATATCACCTGGGCCTCGTTTAATTTGAGTGAGCAAGATTACGAAGAGTATTACTGCCAGTTTTCAAATGCGGTTTTATGGCCCGCATTTCACTATCGACTGGATTTAGTTCAGTTTCAGCGCTCTGCCTGGGAAGGCTACCAACGGGTTAATGCCTTACTGGTAGATAAACTTCTGCCGCTGCTTGGCGATGACGACATCATCTGGATTCATGATTACCATCTGTTGCCGTTTGCCTGCGAGTTACGTAAGCGCGGTGTGAATAACCGCATCGGTTTTTTCCTGCATATTCCTTTTCCGACGCCGGAAATTTTTAATGCGCTCCCTCCACATCTGGCGCTACTTGAGCAAATGTGTGATTTTGATTTGCTTGGTTTTCAGACTGAAAACGATCGCCAGGCTTTTCTGGACTGTCTCGCAGCCCAGACTCGGATGTCCACGCATAAAGATAAGCAGCATCTGGCATGGGGAAAAGCGTTTCGCACTCAGGTCTATCCCATCGGTATCGAACCTGATGAGATTGCACGGCAGGCGTCCGGACCGCTGCCGCCAAAACTGGCGCAGCTAAAAGCGGAGCTTAAAAATGTGCAGAATATTTTCTCCGTGGAGCGTCTGGATTACTCCAAAGGCTTGCCGGAGCGCTTTCAGGCCTACGAGGCCTTACTGGAACATTATCCGCAGCACCACGGTAAAATTCGCTATACGCAGATAGCGCCGACCTCGCGTGAAGAGGTGCAGGCCTATCAGGATATTCGCCACCAACTGGAAACAGAAGCTGGGCGAATCAACGGCAAATATGGGCAACTGGGCTGGACGCCGCTTTACTATCTGAACCAGTATTTTGATCGTAAATTGCTGATGAAGATCTTCCGCTACTCTGACGTAGGATTGGTGACCCCGTTGCGCGATGGTATGAACCTGGTGGCGAAAGAGTTTGTGGCCGCACAGGATCCTGCTAACCCTGGCGTGCTGGTTTTATCGCAATTTGCCGGGGCGGCGAATGAGCTAACCTCTGCGCTTATTGTTAATCCTTATGACCGGGATGAAGTGGCAAGCGCATTAAACCAGGCGCTGACGATGCCACTTACCGAACGCATTTCGCGCCACGCTGAAATGCTTGAGACTATCGTTAAAAACGATATCGACAACTGGCAGGCGACGTTCATTAGTGATCTTAAAGCAGTCACGCCGCGTCGGAGTCAATGCCAACTGCCAGACAATATTTCATCCTGTTCTAAACTCGCATGAAGTCCTGGCGCTGTGTATTAATCTCCGGCTAGCGGAACCAGAAGAACGTCCACCTGGCTGGTATGAATCACGCTTTTCGCGGAACAGGAAGCGCGTGAAAAAAAACTGTGGTTATGGTTGCCGTAAATGACCAGATCAATAGCGTATTTGCGGCATACATCCAGGATATGTTCATTCAGAGCCCCATAGGTAATAAAGGTATGCTCAATGGGGTATTCTGCTTCTTTGCTAAGTTTGTCGATAAAATCCTGAGTTTCTTCCTGCATGACTTCACGCAGGTCTTCCAGCATGGGGGCAGCAAACTGGTTATAAAGTTCGGGGTCTGAGACCAGTGTAATCAGGCTAATTCGGGCGTTGACAGGGCGAGCGATAGAAACCGCCTTGTCTAACAACTGCTGACTTTCAGGGGTGGCGGCAACAGCAACAAGAATGTGCGAATAGCTCATAACTCGCTCCTTTTTTTCAAGAATTATGAGAGGGCTTTTCAGCTTTACTCAGCTTTACTCAGCTTACTCCATACTGCAACGTTTCCTTCCTTCATAGTGTGAATGTCATCATGATTATTCATTAATTATTCTTATAAATAGAATAATCGATTCATATTGGTTGCAGATATGTTCAGGTAACTTAAGTAAAACCCACGGCTAATGAAAACAATGTGTTAATAAAAAATAAACATACATTAACATTTGCAAGGTCGTCACATCGCGGTATTAATTAATCGCTCTAAATATTTAAGTCATTGTTTATAAAGTATTTAATTAAAAAAGTTTTTTGAGTTAAATATGTGATCCAGCTCGCTATTTCATGGCGTGATATTAACGGTCGTGAACATAATACTATTCGCTTTTATTGCAAGAATATTCGTACATCAGGAATCGAAATGGATAATGGAAGGTTAAGAAATAAACAAAGTAAAAGCCACGCTGATGGATTTATGTTAAGTGTTTGGCTGGTTTATGTGATCTTGATCACATATTCTTTAAATTCGCAGCATAGCTCCGTTGTATGTGTAACTGACGGCGGGTAGAGTTGCGTCGAATTAGGAAAAATCTTAGACATTTGTAAGAATTGATGTGAGCTTGTAAGGGACGCTGCCTTCTTAAAAGGGAATGTTTAGACGACGCGTAAGTGTCGTTACGTTGCTATGTATTTGACCTTTTGCTTTTTTTTACCGGGCCTTCCCGGCGACATCACGGGGTGCGGTTTTACCGCATGAAAACAATGTTGGTTATTATGGATGCAAATAATGCATACATCCGAGTTGCTGAAACACATTTATGACATCAATTTGTCATATTTATTGCTTGCACAGCGTTTGATCGTTCAGGACAAAGCATCTGCGATGTTTCGCCTTGGTATCAGCGAGGAAATGGCGGACACGTTGGCAACATTAACACTTCCTCAAATGGTCAAACTGGCCGAAACAAACCAACTGGTATGTCATTTCCGTTTCGACGATCACCAGACTGTTACTCGCCTGACGCAAGACTCCCGCGTTGACGATCTTCAGCAAATCCATACTGGTATTATGCTTTCCACACGCCTGTTAAGCGACATCGATGATGCAGCACGTAAGAAAAGGGCTTGATGATGAGCGAAAAAAGCATTGTTCAGGAAGCGCGTGATATCCAGTTGGCAATGGAATTAATCACATTGGGCGCCCGTTTGCAAATGCTGGAAAGCGAAACGCAATTAAGCCGTGGTCGATTAATCAAGCTGTACAAAGAATTACGCGGTAGTCCTCCGCCAAAAGGGATGCTCCCGTTTTCCACCGACTGGTTTATGACGTGGGAACAAAATATTCATGCGTCGATGTTTTGCAATGCATGGCAATTCCTGCTCAAAACGGGTCTCTGTAGCGGCGTGGATGCCGTAATTAAGGCGTATCGGTTATATCTTGAGCAGTGTCCGCAGCCTGAAGAAGGGCCATTGCTGGCGTTAACTCGCGCGTGGACGCTGGTACGATTTGTCGACAGCGGATTGCTGGAGTTGTCCCAATGCAATTGTTGCGGTGGGAATTTTATCACCCATGCACACCAACCCGCAGGCAGCTTTGCCTGTAGTTTATGCCAGCCGCCATCAAGGGCCGTAAAAAGACGTAAACTTTCCCAGAATGCTGCCGATATTATTCCACAACTGCTGGATGAACAGATCGAACAGGCTGTTTAACTGATACGGTGTGGATGAACACTCCAGCAGCGGTAAGCGATTACCGCTGCTTTTTTTTGTCCTGACCTTACGTTAATTGCCCGACTGCGCATCCTGTCATAGTCAATTGCGAAAGGATGATGTCGTGCTTATCTTATTAGGTTACCTGGTTGTTATTGGTACAGTTTTCGGCGGTTACATGATGACCGGCGGACACCTTGGGGCACTCTATCAACCGGCTGAGCTGGTGATTATCGGTGGCGCGGGTATTGGGGCATTCATCGTCGGCAATAATGGGAAAGCCATCAAAGGGACGATGAAAGCGATCCCGTTGCTTTTCCGTCGTTCGAAATACACCAAAGCGATGTATATGGATCTGCTGGCGCTCCTGTATCGCCTGATGGCCAAGTCACGTCAACAGGGCATGTTCTCGCTTGAGCGCGACATCGAAAACCCAAAAGAAAGTGAAATCTTCGCTAGCTATCCGCGCATTCTTGCCGATGCCGTAATGCTTGATTTTATTGTCGATTATCTACGCCTGATTATCAGCGGCAATATGAATACGTTTGAAATTGAAGCGCTGATGGACGAAGAAATTGAGACTCATGAGAGTGAGGCCGAAGTTCCGGCGAATAGTCTGGCGATGGTCGGCGACTCACTGCCGGCATTCGGGATCGTCGCGGCCGTTATGGGTGTTGTGCATGCACTGGCTTCTGCCGATCGCCCGGCAGCAGAGCTGGGGGCGTTGATTGCGCATGCGATGGTGGGAACATTCCTCGGTATTTTGCTGGCCTATGGATTTATTTCTCCGCTTGCCAGCGTTCTGCGCCAGAAAAGCGCTGAAACAACCAAAATGATGCAGTGCGTGAAGATAACGCTGCTCTCCAATCTGAATGGCTACGCGCCGCCGATTGCCGTTGAATTTGGTCGTAAGACTCTGTACTCCAGCGAACGTCCTTCGTTTATCGAACTGGAAGAACATGTTCGTGCGGTGAGAAATCCAACTGCGCAACAGACGACCGAGGACGCATGAAAAATCAGGCCCATCCCATTATCGTTGTAAAGCGACGCAAACATAAGAATCACGGTGGTGGGGCGCATGGCTCGTGGAAAATCGCCTACGCCGATTTTATGACCGCGATGATGGCCTTCTTTCTGGTGATGTGGCTCATTTCTATATCCAGCCCTAAAGAATTGATCCAGATTGCCGAATATTTCCGTACACCGCTGGCCACCGCGGTGACCGGGGGAAATCGTATTTCGAATAGCCAAAGCCCGATTCCAGGCGGCGGGGATGATTACACCCAGCAGCAGGGTGAGGTGAACAAGCAGCCGAATATTGATGACCTGAGAAAACGTATGGAACAGAGCCGCTTGAGCAAACTTCGTGGCGATCTCGATCAACTGATTGAATCCGATCCCAAACTGCGAGCGCTGCGTCCGCATTTAAAGATTGATTTAGTTCAGGAAGGGCTGCGGATACAGATTATCGACAGTCAGAATCGCCCAATGTTTAAGACCGGTAGTGCTGAAGTTGAGCCGTACATGCGCGATATCCTGCGCGCGATTGCACCAGTGCTCAACGGGATCCCTAACCGGATCAGCCTTTCCGGTCACACGGATGATTATCCTTACGCGAATGGTGAGAAAGGATACAGTAACTGGGAATTGTCTGCCGATCGCGCAAATGCATCGCGTCGCGAGCTGGTTAGCGGCGGTCTGGATGATGGAAAAGTATTACGTGTGGTAGGTATGGCCGCCACGATGCGTCTGAGCGATCGCGGTCCTGAAGACGCTATCAACCGCCGTATTAGCCTGCTGGTTCTCAATAAGCAGGCAGAAGAGGCCATTTTGCATGAAAACGCTGAAAGCCAGAATGAGCCGGTAAGTGTCTTACAACGGCCAGCGGAACTCCCGCCGGTAAGCGTTCCCACATCGCCACCAGCCAATCCGAGGTGATAGCGTGAGCATGGATATTAGCGATTTTTATCAGACATTTTTTGATGAAGCTGACGAACTGTTGGCTGATATGGAGCAACACCTTCTTGATTTGGTTCCTGAAGCCCCGGACTCCGAACAGCTGAATGCCATTTTTCGTGCAGCGCACTCGATTAAAGGCGGGGCGGGCACCTTCGGCTTTACCATTTTGCAGGAAACGACCCATCTGATGGAAAACCTGCTGGATGAAGCGCGGCGTGGCGAGATGCAGCTCAATGCCGACATTATCAACCTGTTTTTGGAAACGAAAGATATTATGCAGGAACAGCTCGACGCCTATAAAAGCTCAGTGGAGCCTGATGCCGACAGTTTTGAGTACATTTGCCAGGCGTTACGGCAGTTAGCGCTCGAAGCGAAAGGTGAAACCGCACCGTCAGTTGTCAACTCAGCAAAACTGAGCGTTGTTGATAGCACCGCGATGCAGGAAGAGGCGGTTGCAAAGCCTGAACTCGCCAGTGAAGAGAGTAAAAAACGCATTACTCTCTCGCGTCTGAAAGCCAGCGAAGTGGATTTGCTGGAAGAGGAACTGGGGAATCTGGCGACCTTAACCGATGTGGTAAAAGGAAGCGACACGCTGTCAGCTACGCTTGATGGCAACCTCGCAGAAGATGACATCATTGCAGTACTCTGCTTTGTCATTGAAGCTGACCAAATTGAATTCGAAACCGTCAGCGCAGCGCCCGCGACTGTTGAAACTGAAGAGGTAGCCGTTGTCGCGAAGCCGCAGCCGGTTGCCGTTGCGCCAGCGGTGAAAGCCGCCGCCAGTGAAGCGCCACATGGGCGCGCGGAGCGTGAAAAACCAGCCCGCGCCAGCGAGTCGACCAGCATCCGCGTAGCGGTTGAGAAGGTCGATCAGCTCATTAACCTGGTCGGTGAGTTGGTGATCACCCAGTCGATGCTGGCTCAGCGCTCTAACGAACTGGATCCCGTCAATCATGGCGATCTCATCACCAGCATGGGTCAGTTACAACGTAACGCCCGTGATTTGCAAGAGTCAGTGATGTCGATTCGTATGATGCCAATGGAGTATGTGTTCAGTCGTTTCCCTCGTTTGGTACGCGATCTGGCCGGTAAGCTGGGTAAACAGGTCGAGCTGACGCAGGTAGGTAGCTCAACCGAACTCGATAAGAGCCTGATTGAACGCATCATCGATCCGTTGACGCACCTGGTGCGTAACAGCCTCGACCATGGTATCGAACTGCCGGAAAAACGCCTTGAATCCGGCAAAAGCCCAATCGGCAATCTGACGCTTTCCGCCGAGCACCAGGGTGGGAATATTTGTATTGAAGTGACCGATGATGGCGCTGGCCTGAACCGCGAACGTATCCTGGCCAAAGCTATCTCCCAGGGCATGCCGATCCACGAAAACATGAGCGATGACGAAGTGGGTATGTTGATCTTCGCTCCAGGCTTTTCGACCGCCGAACAGGTGACGGATGTCTCCGGACGCGGCGTGGGTATGGATGTGGTGAAGCGAAATATCCAGGAGATGGGTGGCCATGTTGAGATCCAGTCCAAACAGGGACAGGGGACCACTATTCGCATTCTGCTGCCGCTGACGCTGGCGATCCTCGACGGGATGTCCGTGCGCGTGGCGGATGAGGTCTTCATTCTGCCACTAAATGCCGTTATGGAATCGCTGCAACCGCGCGAAGAAGATCTCCATCCGTTGGCCGGAGGCGAACGCGTTCTGGAAGTGCGTGGCGAATATTTACCGCTGGTTGAGTTGTGGAAAGTCTTTGAGGTTGAAGGCGCTAAAACTGAAGCGACTCAGGGCATTGTGGTTATTTTACAAAGTGCAGGGCGTCGCTATGCGCTGCTGGTCGATCAATTAATTGGTCAACACCAGGTAGTGGTCAAAAACCTGGAAAGCAACTACCGCAAAGTGCCAGGTATTTCTGCAGCAACGATCCTCGGCGACGGCAGCGTCGCGCTGATTGTCGATGTCTCTGCATTGCAGGGATTAAACCGCGAACAACGTGTGGCGATCACAGCCGCCTGATTGAGTGAGAAGGGAAGAATATGACCGGTATGAGTAATGTAACTAAACTGGCCGGCGAACCGTCAGGTCAGGAATTCCTCGTGTTTACGCTGGGGGATGAAGAGTACGGTATCGATATCCTGAAAGTGCAGGAAATCCGTGGTTATGATCAGGTGACGCGCATCGCTAACACGCCTGCGTTTATCAAAGGCGTCACGAACCTGCGTGGTGTGATTGTGCCTATCGTCGACCTGCGCGTGAAATTTAGCCAGAGCGATGTGGATTACAACGAAAACACCGTGGTGATTGTGCTGAACCTGGGTCAGCGGGTGGTTGGGATTGTGGTGGATGGCGTTTCGGATGTGCTGTCTCTGACAACGGATCAAATCCGTCCGGCACCGGAGTTTGCGGTCACGCTGTCGACGGAATATTTGACGGGATTGGGTGCGCTGGGTGACCGGATGCTGATTCTGGTCAACATTGAGAAGCTGCTGAACAGCGAAGAAATGGCGCTGCTGGATATTGCCGCTTCCCACGTCGCATAATCGCCATAACTCATCCGGCCTACAATGGTTACTGTTGTAGGCCGGATTAGCGTAGCGCATCCGGCCGATTTCCTTCTTACGCTTCCCGCTCAACCAGCTCAGGTTCTTCTTCCAGTAAACCTTCATCCTGCGCCAGCATCGCCGTTGCAATCCCGTTACCTAATACGTTGATTGCTGAACGTCCCATATCCAGGAAGTGGTCAATACCCATCAGTAGCAGAATTCCGGCAACCGGAATATTGAAGCTCGGGATGGTTGCAGCCAGTACCACCAGCGCTGAACGCGGCACACCGGCAATCCCTTTGGACGCCAGCATCAGCGTCAGCATCAGGACGGTGATTTCTGCGAAAGAGAGGTGAATATTATAGGCCTGCGCGATAAACATGGAGGCAAATGAACAGTAGACCATGGAACCGACCAGGTTAAACGAATAACCGATAGGTAGCACGAATGACACGATGTTGGGTGAGCAGCCAAATTTAGTTAATTGCTCCAGCGTTTTCGGATAAGCGGCCTCAGAGCTGCTGGTGGTGAATGCGACCAGAACCGGGTCTTTCAGCATGCTCACCAGGCGAAAGACCTCTTTTTTCAGCATGACATAACCCACCGCCAACAGAACCAGGCAGGTCAGCAAAATCGCCACATAGTAGCCGCCGATAAACGATGCATAGTTAAGCAGGATCCCCAGACCCTGGGTAGAGATTACGGAAGAGATGGCGGCAAAAATTGCCAGCGGCGCGACGTACATCACGTAGCCGGTCACCTTCAGCATAATGTGGGAAACCACATCCAGCGCGGCAACCAGCGGAGCGTTAAATTTCTCTCCGAGCGATGCTCCACCAATACCGAAGAACATTGAGAACACCACGATTTGCAGGATCTCATTGTTAGCCATTGCCCCGGCTATGCTGGTTGGAATGGTATGTGTCAGAAAACCTTTCAGGCTCATGCCGCCTACGGCCAGACCGGTGTCGGTGGCTTCCAGCGGGATCGTAAGGTTTAACCCGCTCCCGGGTTGCTCAAGGGAAACCACAAACAGACCGACCAGAATAGACAATACAGAAGAGCTGATAAACCAGACCATCGCTTTGCCGCCCACGCGACCGATGGTGGACGTTTCCCCCAGGCGCATAATACCAACGGTCAGGGTGCTGAATACTAAAGGCGCAATCACCATCTTAATCAGACGTAAAAAGATGTCGGTGAGAAGCGTAATATTATCGGCCCAGGCGGTCACAACGCCGGGGGAGGCATAAGAGTGGATCACCGCACCCGACAGGATCCCCGCCAGCATGAAGATCACGATAAACAACGTGAGTTTGTTTGCATTTGCCACTAAAAAGCCCTCAGTAAGGATTTAACATTTATTGATCGGTTACTCATTTTTTATACTTATTAAGTGGTAACGAAGTATTCATCATATAAATTGGATTAAAGCGTAAACGGATACAACTTTTTTTAATTTTTTATCCATTTTGTTGTGGTATTTACGATGCGTATGTGTGATCTCAATCACACAAAAAAGTGTATTTCAGCCAATCTGGCCGTGCACACCGATGAGTATGAATGTTATTTGCATGATAATTATGGTGTTTTTATGTGAATAATTTGTAGTTGCTGCACACCCGTTTTACCTTCCCCTCGCCAGGCTTCACATCCCTTCAGGATTTCCTTTTTGCAAACGTAAAGTTATCTCAGCCACTGCCGATAACGTTGATAACTCGTTTTCAGGAAGGTGCCTTATGTTTAACCGTATCCGCGTTGTCACAATGCTGATGATGGTGCTGGGGGTTTTCGCACTGCTACAGCTTGTTTCCGGTGGTCTGTTGTTTTCTTCATTGCAGCAGAATCAGCAAAGTTTTGTTATTTCTAACGATCTTCGACAGCAGCAAAGTGAACTCACCTCAACATGGGATCTGATGCTGCAAACACGAATCAATTTAAGCCGTTCTTCTGCGCGCATGATGATGGATGCGTCCAACCAGCAAAGCAGCGCCAAAAACGATCTGCTGAAGAATGCGAAAGCATCGCTGGCACAGGCTGAAACGCATTACGCAAAATTTAAAAACATCACACCGTTGCCGGAAATGGCAGAAGCCAGCGGCAACATTGAGGAAAAATATCAGCAGTACCATGCGGCCTTGGCAGAACTGGTTCAGTTTCTGGAAAGCGGCAATATGGACGCCTACTTTGCGCAGCCTACGCAGGGAATGCAAAACGCGCTCGGCGAGGCGCTGGGCAAGTACGCCAGCGTTAGCGAAAAGCTTTACGTTCAGGCATTTGATCAAAGCGCGCGGGATTACCATTTCGCCCAATGGCAGCTTGGCGTGCTGGCCGTGGTGCTGGTGCTGATTCTGGTGGTGGTCTGGTACGGCATCCGTCATACCCTGCTTAATCCTCTGTCCCGTGTTATTGCCCATATTCGGGAAATCGCCAGCGGTAACCTGACCGCAACTCTCGCCGTTAGTGGTCGTAACGAAATCGGCGAGCTGGCCAGTACGGTTGATCATATGCAGCGCTCGCTGACGGAAACCGTCACTCTGGTGCGTGAAGGCTCTGATGCGATTTATTCTGGTACCAGCGAAATTGCCAGCGGAAACACGGATCTCTCATCTCGTACGGAACAGCAGGCGTCAGCGCTGGAAGAAACCGCAGCCAGCATGGAACAGCTGACCGCAACCGTGAAGCAAAACGCGGACAACGCGCGTCAGGCCTCGCAACTGGCGAAAAGCGCCTCGGACACCGCGCAGCATGGCGGCAAAGTGGTTGATAGCGTGGTGAACACCATGCACGAAATTGCCGATAGCTCGAAGAAAATTGCCGACATTATTAGCGTCATCGATGGCATTGCCTTTCAGACCAACATTCTCGCACTGAACGCGGCGGTTGAAGCTGCACGCGCCGGTGAGCAAGGCCGCGGCTTTGCCGTGGTGGCGGGCGAAGTGCGTAATCTGGCAAGCCGCAGTGCGCAGGCGGCGAAAGAGATTAAAGCATTGATTGAAGATTCCGTTTCCCGGGTTGATACCGGTTCTGTACTGGTAGAAAGCGCTGGGGAAACGATGAACGACATCGTCAATGCCGTGACGCGGGTGACCGATATCATGGGTGAGATTGCCTCGGCCTCCGACGAGCAAAGCCGGGGGATTGATCAGGTTGCGCTCGCGGTCTCTGAAATGGATCGCGTTACGCAGCAGAACGCCTCTTTGGTACAGGAATCGGCTGCCGCAGCGGCCGCTCTTGAAGAACAGGCCAGTCGCCTGACGCAGTCGGTATCGACTTTCCGCCTTGCGTCACGTCCGGCCTCGACAAAACCACGCGATACACGATTACCTGCAGCGCCGAGCGCCTCCTATCCGCGCCAGAGCATTGAACAAGATACGAATTGGGAAACATTTTGACTGACAGTTAAACCGCGGCCAGTGCCGCCTGATGGGAGCGTTGATGTTTAATCGTATTCGAATTTCGACCACGCTGTTTTTGATTTTAATCCTCTGCGGTGTTTTGCAGATTGGCAGTAATGGCTTGTCCTTCTGGGCATTTCGGGACGGTTTTCAGAACCTGAATCAGGTCGAACGGAGTAATCAGCAACGCGCTGCGCTGGCCCAAACCCGCGCTGTGTTATTACAGGCCAGTACGGCCCTTAATAAGGCAGGGACGCTGACCGCCCTGAGCTATCCGCCAGAGGACATCAAAACCCTGATGACTCTTGCGCGCGACAGCCTGGCGCAGTCTGAATTGATGTTTAAACGCTTTATGGCGACGTCGGATTCGACGGAACAAGGCAAGGCGCTGTTTAGCGCGACGGAGAAAAGTTTCAACCAGTGGCACAGCGATCTCGCGCATCAGGCCACCTGGCTTGAAAACAATCAGCTGTCAGATTTTCTGACCGCGCCGGTGCAGGCGGCTCAAGATGCTTTTGATGCGAATGTGAATGCGTGGCAGAGCAACATCGACCGCGTGTTGCAAACGGCAGGAGAGCAGAGTCAGCGCAATTACCATATGTCGGGGGTGATTTTCGCCACCATGGTGGTCCTGGCAGCACTGCTCACCAGCGGTGCGCTGTTCTGGTCACGCAAGATGATTGTTCAGCCGCTGGCGATTATTGGCAGCCATTTCGACAGTATTGCCGCGGGGAATCTGGCACGGCCAGTAGCGGTTTATGGGCGCAATGAGATCTCGGCCATTTTTGCCAGCCTGCAGAAGATGCAAAAGGCATTACGCGAAACAGTAAATGACGTTCGTCAGGGCAGCTCAGCCATGCATAGCGGTATTTCAGAAATCGCGATGGGCAATAACGATTTATCTTCGCGAACCGAACAGCAGGCGGCCGCGCTGGCACAAACGGCAGCCAGCATGGAACAACTTACCGCCACTGTCGGCCAGAACGCTGATAACGCGCGCCAGGCGTCAGGGATCGCCAAAAGTGCGGCAGACACAGCGCATAAAGGTGGCGAGCAGACGTCCCGGGTTGCCAGCACCATGCATGAGATTTCTGCCAGCTCGCAGAAAATCGGCGACATCATCGGCGTGATTGACAGCATTGCCTTCCAGACCAATATCCTGGCGTTGAATGCCGCGGTCGAGGCCGCCAGGGCAGGGGAGCAAGGGCGTGGTTTTGCCGTCGTCGCTGGTGAAGTGCGTAATCTGGCAAGCCGTAGCGCGCAGGCGGCGAAAGAAATTAAGGGGCTCATTGAGGAGTCAGTCACCCGGGTGCATCAGGGCTCGCAACTGGTGGATATGGCGTCGCGCACGATGACGGAAATTGTCAGTTCGGTGACCCGGGTTAACGACATAATGGGCGAGATTGCCTCGGCATCCGATGAACAGCGCAGAGGCATTGAGCAGGTGGCGCAGGCCGTCAGCCAGATGGACTCAGTGACGCAGCAAAACGCCGGGCTGGTGGAAGAAGCCGCATCCGCCACCGGACAACTCGCCACACAGGCCGATAATCTTTCCGCCTGTGTCGCATTTTTCAAGCTTGAAGAGCAAACCGTAGCAAAACAAGAGTTGGCGCAGCCGCAGGTTGCGTCCGTTGTATCCTGAATGTGATTGAGAAGGCGCTATGACATCATCTCTGCCCACCGGGCAAACGTCATTATTGTTACAGATGACACAGCGCCTCGCGCTGTCTGACGCGCATTTTCGTCGGATATGTCAATTAATCTACCAGCGTGCGGGGATCGTACTGGCCGACCATAAGCGGGACATGGTTTATAACCGCCTGGTCCGCCGTTTGCGTACCCTGGGGCTGGATGACTTTGGTCGCTATCTCAGCATGCTGGAAGCTAACCAGAACAGTGCTGAGTGGCAAGCTTTTATTAACTCCCTGACTACCAACCTGACCGCATTTTTTCGCGAAGGGCATCATTTTCCGGTGCTGTCAGATCATGCTCGTCGGCGCAGCGGTGAATACCGCGTCTGGAGCGCGGCGGCATCAACCGGAGAAGAGCCCTACAGCATTGCGATTACGCTTGCCGATACCTTAGGTATGGCACCGGGCCGCTGGCGCGTTTTTGCCAGCGACATTGATACCGAAGTGCTGGAAAAGGCCAGAAACGGCATTTACCGCCTCGATGAGCTAAAGACGCTGTCACCCCAGCAGTTGCAGCGTTATTTCATGCGCGGTACCGGTCCGCATGAAGGGCTGGTACGCGTTCGGCAGGAACTGGCAGGTCATGTTGAATTTTCCAGCGTCAATTTACTGGATAAGCAGTACAACGTGCCAGGCCCTTTTGATGCCATATTTTGCCGTAACGTGATGATCTATTTCGATAAAACGACGCAGCAGGACATTTTGCACCGTTTTGTTCCACTTCTTAAACCTGACGGACTGCTGTTTGCAGGTCATTCAGAAAACTTTAGCAACCTTGTGCGCGAGTTTAGCCTGCGTGGACAGACCGTGTATGCGCATGCGCCAGGTAAGGATAAAGCATGAGTAAAATCAGGGTGTTGTCGGTAGATGATTCTGCATTGATGCGTCAAATCATGACCGAAATTATTAACAGCCACAGTGATATGGAAATGGTGGCGACGGCGCCGGATCCGTTGGTCGCCCGGGATTTAATCAAAAAATACAATCCCGACGTCCTGACGCTGGACGTGGAAATGCCGCGCATGGACGGCCTCGATTTCCTTGAGAAGTTGATGCGCCTGCGTCCGATGCCGGTGGTTATGGTTTCTTCACTGACCGGTAAAGGTTCTGAGGTCACGCTGCGGGCCCTGGAACTGGGGGCGATTGACTTTGTCACCAAGCCTCAGTTGGGGATCCGCGAAGGAATGCTGGCGTATAGCGAGATGATTGCGGAGAAAATCCGCACCGCATCGCGGGCAAAACTGGCCGCCCACAAACCCTTGGCGGCACCGACGACCTTGAAATCGGGGCCATTACTCAGTTCAGAAAAACTGCTGGTCATCGGCGCCTCAACCGGAGGAACAGAGGCAATTCGCCATGTACTCCAGCCATTGCCGCTTTCAAGTCCCGGTATTCTTATTACCCAGCATATGCCGCCAGGATTTACCCGATCGTTCGCCGAACGTCTGAACAAACTGTGTCAGATTACCGTGAAAGAGGCAGAGGACGGAGAGCGCGTTCTCCCTGGGCATGCGTATATCGCGCCTGGCGACAAGCATATGGAGCTGGCGCGCAGCGGCGCGAACTATCAAATCAAAATTCATGACGGTCCGCCGGTAAACCGGCACCGGCCCTCAGTGGATGTGCTGTTTCATTCGGTGGCGAAGCATGCGGGGCGTAATGCCGTTGGGGTGATCCTGACCGGTATGGGCAACGATGGCGCAGCCGGAATGCTAGCGATGAACCAGGCGGGTGCCTGGACCATTGCGCAAAACGAAGCAAGTTGTGTGGTGTTCGGCATGCCGCGCGAGGCCATCAATATGGGTGGCGTAAGCGAAGTGGTCGATCTTAGCCAGGTGAGCCAGCAAATGCTGGTGAAAATTAGTGCCGGACAGGCAATACGTATTTGAATCAGGAGTTTATTTTTATGGCGGATAAAGAGCTTAAGTTTTTGGTTGTGGATGACTTTTCCACCATGCGTCGCATCGTGCGTAACCTGCTTAAAGAGCTGGGATTCAACAATGTTGAAGAGGCTGAAGATGGCGTGGATGCGCTGAACAAGCTGCAGGCAGGGGGATTCGGTTTTGTTATTTCTGACTGGAACATGCCGAACATGGATGGACTGGAACTGCTGAAAACCATCCGTGCAGATGGTGGGATGGCTTCTCTGCCGGTGCTGATGGTCACGGCAGAAGCGAAAAAAGAGAACATCATTGCGGCGGCACAGGCAGGCGCCAGTGGCTATGTCGTGAAACCGTTCACGGCGGCGACGCTGGAAGAAAAACTGAATAAAATCTTTGAGAAACTGGGCATGTGAGGGTGTGATGATGATGCAACCACAAATTAAACCTGCTGACGAACACTCTGCAGGGGACATCATCGCGCGCATCGGCAGTTTGACCCGAATGCTGCGCGACAGCCTGCGTGAACTGGGGCTGGATCAGGCTATTGCCGAAGCGGCAGAAGCAATTCCCGATGCCCGCGATCGTCTCGATTACGTTGTACAGATGACCGCTCAGGCGGCAGAGCGCGCGCTGAACAGCGTCGAAGCTTCGCAGCCGCACCAGGACGCGATGGAAAAAGGGGCCAAAGACCTGACCAAACGCTGGGATGAATGGTTCGAAAATCCGATCGAACTGTCAGACGCTCGTGAACTGGTCACCGATACCCGTCAGTTCCTTGGTGATGTGCCCGGACATACCAGCTTTACCAATGCCCAGTTGCTGGACATCATGATGGCGCAGGATTTCCAGGATCTCACCGGACAGGTCATCAAGCGCATGATGGATGTTATCCAGGAAATTGAACGTCAGCTGTTGATGGTTCTGTTGGAAAACATACCGGAACAGGGCGCTCGTCCTAAACGTGAAAACGAAAGCTTGCTGAACGGCCCGCAGGTTGACGCCTCGAAAGCTGGCGTAGTGGCAAGCCAGGATCAGGTTGACGACCTGCTGGATAGCCTCGGGTTCTGATGAGTATTTGCCGGATGTGAGGCGTGGGCCTCTCATCCGGCTTACGCGCAATTCTGCTTAAAGCCATAAATCCCGTCTTTTTTACCGCTTACTCTTCCCATTGCTGGATAGCTGTTCTGGCATCATTCTCGCCTATATCTCTATCCAGGGTCTGATGCGTGGCAGAAGAAAGCGACGACGACAAAACAGAAGCCCCCACACCCCACCGACTTGAAAAAGCGCGGGAAGAAGGGCAGATCCCCCGATCCAAAGAGCTAACCTCACTACTTATTTTGCTGGTGGGCGTGTGCATTATCTGGATTGGCGGGGAGTCGCTTGCCCGCAGGCTGGCCGGTATGCTGTCGGCCGGATTACGTTTTGACCACAGTATGGTCAACGATCCAAACCTGATCCTCAGCCAAATCATCCTGCTGATTAAAGACGCGATGATTGCGCTGTTGCCGTTGATTACCGGCGTCGTTCTGGTGGCATTAATCTCCCCGGTGATGCTTGGCGGCTTGATTTTCAGCGGTAAATCCCTGCAACCCAAATTCTCTAAGCTGAATCCGTTGCCGGGCATAAAACGCATGTTTTCCGCGCAAACCGGCGCAGAACTGCTCAAAGCGATACTGAAGTCGACGTTAGTGGGCAGCGTGGCCGGGTTTTATCTCTGGCACAAGTGGCCAGAGATGATGCGGCTGATGGCGGAATCTCCGATTACGGCGATGGGCAACGCCCTGGATTTAGTCGGCATGTGCGCGTTGTTGGTGGTGCTTGGCGTCATTCCGATGGTGGGATTCGACGTTTTTTTCCAGATCTACAGCCATCTGAAAAAGCTGCGCATGTCGCGCCAGGATATCCGTGACGAATTTAAGCAAAGCGAAGGTGACCCGCACGTTAAGGGCAAAATTCGCCAAATGCAGCGCGCGGCCGCTCAGCGTCGCATGATGGCGGATGTACCAAAAGCAGACGTTATTGTCACTAACCCTACGCACTACTCAGTGGCGTTGAAGTATGACGAGAACAAAATGAGTGCGCCGAAAGTTGTCGCTAAGGGGGCCGGGCTGGTTGCGCTGCGCATTCGTGAAATTGGCGCAGAGCACCGTGTCCCTACGTTAGAAGCGCCGCCACTGGCGCGTGCGCTCTATCGCCATGCTGAAATTGGTCAGCAAATACCGGGTCAATTATATGCCGCCGTTGCCGAAGTGCTGGCATGGGTATGGCAGCTAAAACGCTGGCGTCTGGCTGGCGGCAAACGTCCACCACAACCTGAAAACCTTCCGGTGCCTGAAGCACTGGATTTCATGAACGAGAAGAATACTGATGGCTAATCTGGTCGCGATGCTGCGTCTGCCCAGCAACCTGAAATCCACGCAATGGCAAATCCTTGCCGGACCGATCCTCATCCTGCTGATCCTGTCGATGATGGTGCTGCCGCTGCCGGCTTTCGTCCTCGATTTGCTGTTCACATTTAACATTGCGCTGTCGATCATGGTGCTGCTGGTGGCGATGTTCACCCAGCGTACGCTGGAATTTGCCGCATTCCCGACGATTTTGCTGTTTACCACATTATTACGCCTGGCGCTGAACGTTGCGTCGACCCGTATCATTTTGATGGAAGGACACACCGGCGCGGCGGCGGCGGGGAAGGTGGTTGAAGCTTTTGGTCACTTCCTGGTGGGCGGTAACTTTGCGATCGGCATCGTGGTCTTCGTGATTCTCGTCATCATTAACTTTATGGTAATCACCAAAGGTGCAGGGCGTATCGCCGAGGTTGGCGCGCGCTTCGTGCTGGATGGTATGCCCGGCAAGCAGATGGCGATTGATGCGGATTTGAATGCCGGTCTGATTGGCGAAGATGAAGCTAAAAAACGACGCTCGGAAGTGACCCAGGAAGCGGATTTTTACGGCTCAATGGACGGTGCGAGTAAATTCGTCCGTGGAGACGCCATTGCCGGTATTTTGATCATGGTGATCAACGTAGTCGGCGGTCTGTTAGTTGGGGTGTTGCAGCATGGTATGAGCATGGGCAGCGCTGCGGAAAGTTATACCCTGCTGACCATCGGTGACGGGCTGGTGGCACAAATTCCTGCGCTGGTTATCTCTACCGCGGCGGGCGTTATCGTGACCCGCGTGAGTACCGACCAGGACGTAGGCGAACAGATGGTGACCCAACTGTTCAGCAATCCTAGTGTCATGTTGCTCAGTGCGGCGGTACTTGGACTTTTGGGCCTGGTTCCGGGCATGCCGAACCTGGTGTTTCTGATGTTTACTGCCGCATTGCTGGGCCTGGCCTGGTGGATGCGCGGTCGTGAGCAAAAAGTGCCAGATGAACCGCAGCCGGTGAAAATGCCGGAAAACAACTCCGTGGTGGAAGCCACGTGGAACGACGTGCAGTTGGAAGATTCGCTGGGAATGGAGGTAGGTTATCGCCTGATCCCAATGGTGGACTTTCAGCAGGATGGCGAGTTACTGGGGCGAATTCGCAGTATTCGTAAGAAATTCGCTCAGGATATGGGCTTCCTGCCGCCGGTGGTACACATCCGTGACAATATGGATCTGCAGCCGGCCCGCTATCGAATTTTGATGAAAGGGGTAGAAATTGGCAGCGGTGATGCCTATCCGGGACGCTGGCTGGCCATTAACCCGGGTACTGCTGCCGGGTCGCTGCCGGGCGAGAAAACGGTCGATCCGGCTTTCGGACTGGACGCTATCTGGATTGAAAGCGCATTGAAGGAACAGGCGCAGATTCAGGGCTTTACGGTGGTTGAAGCCAGTACAGTTGTCGCTACGCATCTAAATCACCTGATTGGCCAGTTTGCCGCTGAGCTGTTTGGCCGTCAGGAAGCGCAGCAGTTACTGGATCGAGTGTCGCAGGAAATGCCAAAGCTGACGGAAGATCTGGTGCCGGGCGTTGTGACGCTCACCATGCTGCATAAAGTGCTGCAGAACTTACTGGACGAGAAAGTACCGATTCGTGATATGCGCACCATTCTTGAAACGCTGGCGGAACATGCGCCGCTGCAAAGCGATCCGCATGAGCTTACCGCGGTCGTCCGTGTTGCGTTGGGACGCGCCATCACTCAGCAGTGGTTCCCTGGTAATGAAGAGGTTCAGGTTATCGGTCTTGATACTCCGCTCGAGCGTTTGCTGCTGCAAGCGCTGCAGGGGGGTGGTGGCCTGGAGCCTGGGCTTGCAGACCGCCTGCTGGCCCAAACACAGGAAGCGCTGTCCCGGCAGGAAATGTTGGGCGCGCCGCCGGTCTTGCTGGTTAATCACGCGTTGCGTCCGCTGCTGGCGCGGTTTTTACGTCGCAGCATCCCGCAGTTGGTGGTGTTATCGAACATGGAGCTTTCCGATAACCGCCATATCCGCATGACAGCGACCATTGGAGGTAAATAATGCGCAAGTTACTGTGGTTGTTGTTTTTTCCTCTGGTGGCGCAGGCCGCCGGAGAAGGGGCCTGGCAGGCAAGCGGTATGGGGATCACCTTAAATCACCGTGGCCAGTCAGCCTCGTCTGAGCCTTTGGTTCCTGGCCAGCCGGTCTCAGGCTTAATGACGCTGGTAGCCTGGCGCTATGAGCTGAATGGCCCCACGCCCGCAGGTCTGCGGGTACGTTTATGTTCTCAGTCCCGTTGTGTCGAGCTGGACGGGCAAAGTGGGACCACCAACGGGTTCAATAATGTTCCGGCCATTGAACCGATGCATTTTGTCTGGGAAGTCCCCGGCGGTGGTCGCCTGATCCCCGCGTTACGCATTCAGAGCAATCAGGTGATTGTGAACTACCGTTAACACCCTCCGTCATTCAGACCAGCAGTTGAAACTGCTGGTTGTTTCAACATTCCAGTCTCTCATTCAATTAAATAGAAACGCAGTTTTATAAAATAAGTGACGTACGTTGCCGGACTCTTTGTATTGTTGCCATTCCACGAACCCTTCTGGCAGAAATAGAAAGGTTTCACTTCCTGTTTGCTTTTACTGTGCCCTTATAAGGATGCCCATTGTCAAAGCGAGGATTGCGGGGCCTCCCAAATACAGCTGCTGCGCCGCAACAGGGGCAGGTCACAGCATTGAATCCGACATTGACAGAGGTTAAGTAAATGATTGTTTACCCGGTTAAACATAGCCCGTTGTTGCGCCAGCCAGAACATTTTATTGCCAGGGATGAATTAAAAACGCTGATCAAAAAGGTGACGCATAACCTGGTCAATATTCATGACGAAACTGGTGAGTTCTTGCTGCGTCTGGACGATGGACGCGTAATTGATACCAAAGGCTGGGCGGGATGGGAGTGGACCCACGGCGTCGGCTTGTACGGGATGTATCAGTACTATCTGCAAACCGGTGATGAAACGATGCGCGATATCATCGATAGCTGGTTTGCCGATCGCTTTGCTGAAGGTGCAACCACCAAAAACGTTAACACCATGGCGCCATTTTTAACGTTGGCGTATCGCTATGAAGAGACGCGTAATCCAGCGTATCTACCGTGGCTCGACTGCTGGGCTGAGTGGGCAATGCATGAGATGCCGCGTACCGAGTTCGGCGGTATGCAACACATTACGCTGGCGGAAGAAAACCACCAGCAGATGTGGGATGACACGCTGATGATGACGGTTTTACCGCTGGCGAAGATTGGCAAGTTACTCAATCGCCCTGACTACATCGAAGAGGCAACGTATCAGTTCCTGCTGCACGTGCAAAACCTGATGGATAAAGACACGGGGCTGTGGTTCCACGGCTGGTGCTATGAAGGAAATCATAACTTTGCCAATGCCCGCTGGGCGCGTGGCAACAGTTGGTTAACTATTGTGATCCCGGACTTCCTCGAATTACTTGATTTACCAGAAAACAATGCCGTTCACCGCTATCTGGTACAGGTCCTGAACGCACAAATCGCGGCGCTGGCGAAATGCCAGGATGAAAGTGGGTTGTGGCATACCTTGCTGGACGACCCGCAGTCGTATCTGGAAGCATCGGCAACTGCCGGATTTGCTTATGGGATCCTCAAAGCTGTACGTAAACGCTATGTTGGGCAAGAGTATACGCTGGTGGCCGAAAAAGCCATTCGTGGCATTGTGCAGCATATTTCACCGGAAGGTGAACTGCTGCACACCTCATTTGGTACCGGGATGGGACACAATCTCGATTTCTACCGCAACATCCCTCGGACTTCTATGCCTTACGGACAAGCGATGGCGATGCTGTGTCTTACCGAATACTTGCGTAAGTATTTTTGATATCGGTATTCGATGGCGCTAACGCTATCGGACCTGATGGTTGAGTCGTCACTGTGTGTACCGTGTTGTCCTGCGGGGCAAAGAGATGATCCATGATTTGACGCATAACCGGCGCGGCGGTGACACCATCGCTGCCGCCGTTTTCCAGAATTAACGCCACCGCGACCTTCGGGTTCTTATAGGGCGCAAATGCGGTATAGAACACGTGGTCGCGCAAGCGAACAGGGATCATCTTCGCATTGTAGGTCTGATTTTCTTTCAGGCTAAAGACCTGCGAGGTGCCGCTTTTCGCCGCAATGCCGTAAGGTGCGGTGTGAAAGAACTTATAACCTGTACCATTTGGTTCATTCGCCATGCCGAACATCGCCTGACGCACCAGTCCCCAGTAGGGTGACGAGGCTGAGGCGATTTGTGACGGTGCTTCTGGAGCTTGATACGGCGTGAAGGTTTTGCCATTTTCTTCATCGAGTAGCAGGTGAGGGACGATAACCTTGCCGTTGTTAATCAGTGCGACCATGGCTTTGACCATCTGGATAGGAGTGGCAATCCAGTAGCCCTGGCCGATGCCAACTGAGATAGTATCCCCCTGATACCAGGCTTTTTTATGCACTTTTTGCTTCCATTCACGGCTCGGGAGCAGGCCGTTATACTCCTCATCAAGATCGATGCCGGTCGGTTTACCGTAACCAAACTGGCTGAGCATGCTGTTTATCCGGTCGATCCCCATCATATACGCCACCTGATAGAAGAACGTATCGGCAGACTCTTCTATCGCTTTGGTGACATCCAACATACCGTGGCCCGTTTTTTTCCAGTCACGGTAATGTCGCTCGGTGCCGGGTAGCGTCCAGGTAGGAGCACCGAAGAAACTGGTCTGCGGCGTGATCACACCGTTTAGTAATGCTGACATCGCCATATACGGTTTGACCGTTGAAGCGGGGGGGTACAATCCCTGTGTGACGCGGTTGATTAATGGCAGGTCTTTATCCTGGAGTAGCTTGTTATAGTCCTGATAGCTAATGCCTTTGACAAACGGATTCGGGTCATAGCTAGGGTTTGAGACCATCGCCAGTACAGAACCGTCGTGTGGATCTTCAACCAAAACGGCGGCACGCTGACCAGCCAACAAGCTCTCAATATATTGCTGTAAATGTAAATCCAGCGTCAGATGGATATCTTTACCGGCAACGGGCGGCACATCTTTGATCAGGCGTACGATGCGTCCGTGGTTATCTACTTCCACCTCCTGATAACCGGTCTTTCCATGCAGTTCATTTTCGTAATAGCGCTCAATTCCTTGCTTACCGATATTGTGATCGGCGGCGTAGTTCTCTGCCTGACCCTTTTGATCCAGTGCTTTCAGGTCGTTGTCATTGATTTTTGAAACATAGCCAAGGACATGTGCCAGCGCCGCGCCATAGGGATACTGGCGGTCTTCGTAGCTATTGATGTTTACGCCGCTAAAATGAAACTGATTTACCGAGAAACGGGCGATTTCCACATCGGTAAGCGCATTTTTTAGCACGACCGGACGATAGCGGCTGCTGGCTTTTAGCTCATGGAGAAACTGATCAATATCATCAGGAGTGAGGTCAACGATGGGCGTGAGCTGCTGGATCAACGCATTCATATCGCTGATTTTATAAGGCGTAACGGAAATATCGTACCAGGTGACGTTGCGCACCAGCGGGATGCCGTTGCGATCGTAAATCATGCCACGTGTGGGGGCGACGGGTAGCATTTTGATGTCGTTTGCATTCGACCGGGTGGTGTAATACTGGTGCTGACAGATTTGTAAGTTATACAGATTGTAAATCAGGATGCCAAAACAGATGACCACCAGGCCAAAGGCCACCAACACACGCCGCTGAAAGAGTTTTTCTTCCGCCTCAAAATCTCTGAATGTCATTGACCCGTACCCGATTAATTCGCCGCCTAATGATACGGAGGCTTAAACGGGATGACAGGCAAAAAATGTTCCATATCTCTAGGGAAATGTGTCATTCCTTGTGGGCTGTTACAAATTACAGTGAACGTCGCCGCTTCTCGTAGGCCTGATTGCGCTGCCATGAGAACGGGTCAGGGAAAATAAAAAAGCCCGCGACATAGCGCGGGCTTCCACATTACTTGAGGTAATTACATACGTTCTACGGTTTCGATACCCAGTGTATCCAGACCAAGCTTCAGGGTTTTCGCCGTCAGCTGTGCCAGTTTCAGCCGGCTGTTACGAATCTCTTCGTTTTCAGCGCTGAGGATAGGGCAGTGCTCATAGAAGCCGGAGAACAGACCAGCAACGTCGTACAGGTAAGCACACATCACGTGCGGTGTACCTTCACGTGCAACAACGGTCAGCGTTTCTTCAAACTGCAGCAGACGCGCAGCCAGCTGAGCCTCGCGATCTTCGTTGATAATCACCTGCGCATTTGCCAGCGCGCTTTCGTCGATATCCGCTTTACGGAATACGGACAGTACGCGGGTATAAGCGTACTGCATATATGGCGCGGTGTTACCTTCGAACGCCAGCATGTTGTCCCAGTCGAAGATGTAGTCGGTGGTACGGTTTTTGGACAGATCCGCGTATTTCACCGCGCCGATACCGACCGCATTTGCCAGCTTTTCCAGCTCATCGGCAGGCATGTCCGGGTTCTTCTCCGCGACCAGACGACGTGCGCGCTCCAGCGCTTCATCCAGCAGATCGGCCAGTTTAACCGTGCCGCCAGCGCGGGTTTTGAACGGTTTACCGTCTTTGCCCAGCATCATACCGAACATGTGGTGTTCCAGCGGCACCGAATCCGGCACATAACCAGCTTTACGTACGATGGTCCAGGCCTGCATTAAGTGCTGATGCTGACGAGAGTCGATGTAATACAGTACGCGATCGGCATGCAGGGTTTCGTAACGATACTTGGCACAGGCGATGTCGGTTGTGGTGTAGAGATAGCCGCCATCTTTCTTCTGAATGATAACGCCCATCGGTTCGCCTTCCTTGTTTTTATACTCATCAAGGAATACGACGGTAGCGCCTTCGCTTTCAACAGCCAGGCCTTTGGCTTTGAGATCGGCCACGATGCCAGGCAGCATCGGGTTGTACAGGCTCTCGCCCATGACGTCGTCACGGGTCAGGGTAACGTTGAGGCGATCGTAGGTTAACTGGTTCTGCGACATGGTAATGTCGACCAGTTTACGCCACATCTCGCGGAAGTATTCGTCACCGCCTTGCAGCTTCACGACATAACTACGGGCGCGTTCCGCGAAGGCTTCATCTTCGTCGTAATGTTTTTTCGCGTCACGGTAGAAACCTTCCAGGTCAGCCAGCGCCATCTCTCCGGCATTTTCCTGCTGCTGTTTTTCCAGCCATGCGATGAGCATACCGAACTGAGTACCCCAGTCGCCGACGTGGTTGGCGCGGATAACCTTGTGACCAAGGAATTCCAGCGTACGCACCGCCGCGTCACCGATGATGGTGGAACGCAGGTGACCAACGTGCATCTCTTTCGCTACGTTAGGCGCGGAGTAGTCAACCACAACGGTTTGTTTAGCCGGTTGGGTGACGCCCAGACGATCGGAAGCCAGCGCCTGCTGAACGTGCTGCGCCAGAAATGCCGGGTCGAGAAAAATGTTGATAAAGCCCGGGCCTGCAATTTCAACTTTGCTGGCAATCCCGTTGAGATCCAGATGAGTCAGCACCTGCTCAGCCAGTTGTCGCGGCGCCATACCCAGTTTTTTAGCGACAGCCATCATGCCGTTAGCTTGATAGTCGCCGAACTGTACTTTTGCTGACTGACGAACCTGTGGTTCGCAATCTGCAGGCGCGCCTGCAGCAATCATGGCCTGACTGACTTTTTCTGAGAGAAGAGCCTGAATATTCACCGGAATACCTTACATTTATGAAGCGGCCTAAAATTCACCGCACCAGTTTAAGAATTAAGGGCGGGAGTATACTGCAAATGCCCGTTGCCGTCAGCATTGTGTGTACCGCCAGTAGCCTGAAATGTAAACCATGCAATGGCGTAAATTTATCCATGATGTGTTCGGAGAAAACAGCGGTTGGATGGCGCAGCGCAACAGAGTAAATTAGCGACTTTGAACATGGATATGAGCTTTTAATATGGCGAACTGGCAAACCGTTGCAGAACTACAGGATATTTCTGCAGATTTACCGCATTTCACGCAAGCATTAACGGAACTTTCTACCCGTCTTGGGCTGGATATCACAGGCCTGGAAGCCGATCACATTTCCTTGCGTTGCCATCAAAATACCACTGCAGAACGCTGGCGTCGTGGGTTTGAACAGTGCGGTGAATTGTTGTCAGAAAACATCATTAACGGCAGACCTATTTGTCTTTTTAAACTGCATGAGCCGGTTTGTGTGCAACATTGGCAATTTTCCATCGTCGAACTGCCGTGGCCGGGCGAAAAACGTTACCCACATGAAGGCTGGGAACATATTGAAATTGTTCTGCCGGGTGAGGCACAAACGCTGAATGCGCGAGCGCTGGCGCTGCTTTCCGATCACGGTCTGAGTCAACCAGGTATATTTGTGAAAACCAGCTCGCCAAAAGGAGAACGTGAACGTTTACCGAATCCGACGCTGGCGGTTAGCGATGGTAGCGTGACGATAAAATTCCACCCGTGGTCGATTGAAACCATTGTGGCAAGCGAACGTCAGGAGTGAGCATGACTATACTGGAAATCTGCTGTTACAGCATGGAGTGCGCGCGCACGGCGCAGCAAAACGGCGCGGATCGTATTGAGCTTTGCTCGGCACCCAAAGAAGGGGGCTTAACGCCTTCGCTGGGTGTCTTGCGTTCTGTTCGCCAGCACATTTCGATTCCCGTCAATCCCATTATTCGTCCACGTGGAGGCGACTTTTGTTACACCGAAGGTGAATTCGCTGCAATGCTGGATGATATAGCGATGGTCAGAGAACTAGGGTTCTCAGGGCTGGTGACCGGCATTTTAGATGCGGATGGCGATGTCGATATGCCGCGCATGGAGAAAATTATGATCGCCGCCGGTTCACTGCAAGTCACTTTTCATCGTGCCTTTGATATGTGTGCTAACCCACTCAATACGCTTAAAAAATTAGCTGATTTGGGCATCGCCAGAGTACTCACCTCCGGGCAAAAATCAGATGCGGCGCAAGGTTTAACAAAAATAATGGAACTTATTGCGCAGCCTGGTGCTCCAATCATTATGGCCGGAGCGGGGGTTCGCGCCTCGAATTTGTCTCTGTTCCTTGATGCTGGGGTGCAGGAAGTCCACAGTTCTGCCGGAGTATGGCTGGCTTCACCAATGCGTTATCGCAATTCGGGGTTGTCGATGTCTTCGGATGCGCAGGCGGATGAGTATTCTCGCTATGCGGTAGACGGGGCGGCGGTTGCTGGAATGAAAGCAATCATTGCACACCATCAGGCCAGCTGATTTTACCGTTGCATCATGTCGCCCAATATGATGCTTGCTCGTACCAGGCCCCTGCAATTTCAACAGGGGCCTTTTTTTCTCCTTCTCCTGCATATTTCGGTCTGCAACTGTGTTGGCTTTCCTCGCTCACCCCGGTCACGTAGTTATCTACGCTCCCAGGGATTTGCTGCGTCGCCGCCTTGTTGCAAACCGAACTATTTTGGAGAAATGGTGCTATACGTAATAGTCATTTGGCAAAAATGACTACGGTTTACGCGCAATCAATACCGCACGCAGTGGGGCGGGGTAGCCTTCCACCGTCTTGCTGTGGTCGTTCGGGTCAAGGAAGTCGGCCAGCGATTCGGTAATCATCCATTCGGTGCGGCGCTGTTCTTCGGTAGTGGTCACACATACGTCGGCAATGCGCACATCAACAAACCCGCATTTTTCCAGCCAGTTTTTTAGCGCCAGTGCAGACGGGATAAAGTAAACGTTACGCATCTGGGCGTAGCGATCGCCCGGCACCAGCACGGTATTTTCATCGCCTTCGACGACCAGCGTTTCCAGTACCAGTTCGCCATCTTTAACCAACTGATCCTTTAACTGCCACAGGTGTTCCAGCGGCGAGCGGCGGTGATAAAGCACGCCCATGGAGAATACGGTATCAAAGGCGTTGAGCGCCGGAAGCTGTTCAATACCCAGCGGCAGCAGATGCGCGCGCTGGTCATTGCCCAGCAGTTTACGCACCGCCTCAAACTGGCACAGGAACAGTTGTGTAGGATCGATGCCAACCGCCAGATGCGCGCCCGCGCCAATCATTCGCCACATGTGATAACCACTGCCGCAGCCGACATCAAGAATGGTACGTCCGGTGAGATCAGACAAGTGTGGCAGGACGCGATCCCACTTCCAGTCGGAACGCCATTCGGTATCGATGTTGACGCCGTACAGCGAGTACGGTCCTTTACGCCATGGCATCAGGTTACGCATCAGGGTGTCTATGCGTTTAAGCTGACCTTCGCTTAGCGGCTCTTTGCTTTCTGCGGTAACGCTGTGCAGTAAGTCCAGACGATGCGGCGTTAGCTCGGGCAGAAACTCGACGGCGTTTGACCATTGTTTAAAAAGACCGTGCTGATCGCGCTGCCAGGCAGCGATTTGCGCCGGAAGTGTTTCCAGCCAATGGGACAGATGATTTTTGGCAATCAACTGATAAAAGTTACCAAAATCGATCATGCGCTAACCTCAGCTTTCAACGCCACCAGAGAGCCAAAGTTGAAGCACTGGAACCACAATTCGCTGTGCTCAAAGCCGGCCTGATGCAGTCGCGCTTTATGCGTTTCGACCGAGTCGGTGAGCATCACGTTCTCCAGCATGCTGCGCTTCTGGCTGATTTCCAGTTCGCTATAGCCATTGGCTCGTTTGAAGTCGTGGTGCATGTTGAACAGCAACTCGCCTACGTTCGCGTCTTCGAAGCTGAATTTTTCAGATAGCACCAACGCGCCACCGGGATTCAGCCCCTGATAAATCTTATCCAACAACGCCTGGCGCTCAGGTGGCTCAAGGAATTGCAGGGTAAAATTCAGCACCACCATCGAGGCATTTTCGATAGTAATGTTGCGAATATCGCCTTCGACAACCTCAACCGGAGTCGGTGCTTTATAAGCGTCGATGTGACGACGGCAGCGCTCAACCATCGCCGGGGAGTTATCGACAGCAATAATTTTGCAATTCTCGTGATGAATATTGCGACGCACCGAGAGCGTCGCCGCGCCCAGAGAACAGCCCAGATCGTAGACCTGCGTGTTGGGTTGTACGAAACGTTCGGCCAGCATGCCAATCATAGAAATAATATTGGAATAGCCAGGAACGGAACGCTGGATCATATCCGGGAAGACTTCAGCTACCCGTTCATCAAAGGTCCAGTCACCCAGACTGGCGATAGGCGCAGAAAAAAGCGTGTCGCGGTGAGACATAACGTAAAAATCCGGGAAAAATAAAGTGGCGTATTGTGCGCTAATGCAGGGAGAAAACCAACTCCCAGGGCATATACCAAAGATTCGCCAGCACCATTAGCAACAGCGAACACCAGGTTGCGCTCATGCCTGAACGGCGCCAGCGGAAAAGCCGATGGTGGAATCCGTAATAATGCATCAGACGTCCGGCAATCAACATCAGCCCGCAAAGATGCACCATCCACGTCTCTGCGCCGTTCATTTCCATAAATAACAGCAGCACTAACGCGACGGGAATATATTCCACCGCGTTACCGTGAATGCGGATAGCGCTTTGCAGTTCGCTAAAACCTCCATCGCCATAGGCAACGCGATATTGCATGCGCAGGCGAACAACGTCAAAGGAGAACTTTATTAACAATAACGCACCCAATACGGCATAAAGCGCGCTTACCATACAAACTCCCTTTTAAAATGGCTGATGGCCTTGACTATGATAGGTGGCATTTTCAGAAAAGAGAAGATTGCTGTGGAATAGACGGTGCTGATCCGATCTCTGGCAGAGCACTGCGTAAATCTGACCATAGTGTATCAACAAGCTCCGGGGCCTGCGCGATGTCCGGCGTATGCAAAAACAGATACGGCGTCGTGGTGTGATGCCATAGCGACAGCTTGGTCAGCCAGACGGCAAAAAGCGCGCTGTTTTGTGCCATATCATCGCTACCGATAAAGCGTACCATCGGATGGTTTGCCGTCACCACCGCATGCACCGGAACCTTCGGTTTCTTGCGCTGGGCGTCACGTATCGCTTCGGTATGTGGGATTGCGGCATGTACCGGGCGGCTGTCCAGAATCACCCGGTTTACTCCACGCTCGTGTAACCCGCGATTAAATAGCTGTTCGGCTTCGCCTTTGGCAAAGAAGTCTGGATGGCGAACTTCCACACCGTAGGTAAAGCATTTGGGGAGCGCATCGAGAAACTGCCACAGGGCAGGCAGGTCGCGTGGGCTAAAAGTCGCGGGTAATTGCAGCCAGTATTGTCCAATGCGCGATTCCAGCGGCGACATGCGCATAAAAAATTCCTGTACCAGGTCATCACAATTACGCAGCGCGGCCTTATGCGAAATGGTCGCCGGAAACTTAAAACAAAATCGAAACGTATCGGTGGTCTGTGCCTGCCAGCGGGCAACAATATCGGCTTTAGGCAGCGCATACAGCGTGGTATTGCCCTCCACGCAGTTAACATGACGGGCGTTAGGGGTTAACTTACTGATTTTAATAATCCTCCCGTACTGTTCTCGTGGCTATGGGGCATCAATGGGGCAAAATATGCCAGCTTCTGATTCAGCATTGCGATCTGCTCTGCGCTGCTGTCAGCCATCCATGCACCGTAAACATTGAACACCATCTGCGCGCTCGCATGCCCCATCTGACTGGCAATAAAACTCGGGTTTGCACCAGCAGATAATGACCAGCACGCATAGGTATGTCGTGACTGGTACGCCTTTCTGTGTCTAATCCCCGCGCGCTTTAGTGCAGCTTCCCATGAGTCGCCTACTGAATCGACCCGGTAGATAAATCCGACCTGCTTACTGCGTCTGACCACATGCGGGTTAAAGACGAATGTACACTCATGGGTCACCGAACGACCGTACTCACGTAACTGCACTTCAATATGATATTGCCTGCCCAGCCTTGTCATTTCAGCCTGATTTTTCAGGATACTGATTGCGGGCTGGATAAGATGCACCACTCGATCTGTACTTGCCTCGGTTTTCGGTAGAGTGAACTCACCAAGTTTCGTATAATTACGCCTGACGGTAATTGTTCCCGCTTTCAGGTCGATATCTTCCCAGGCCAGGGAGACCAGTTCCCCGTGACGCATTCCTGTGTACACTGCTAATGACCACAGGTTTTTCGTCTGCTGATGCCGGCATGCATCTATCAGGCGAATAAATTCATCACGAGAAAGAGGATCTGGTTCTGCCCGGGCTTTTTTCAGAGGCTTAATTCCCTCGAATGGGTTCACCTCTAAGTAACCGTGATCCGCAGCAAACTGAAACATTCCGGCCATTGTCGTCATGTAATAGTTCACAGTAACAACGCTTCGCCCTTTTGCCGGGGATTTGTTTTTCGTCGGATTCTGGTAACCAATTAGCAAATCTTTCCTGAGATACAGCAATTCCTCTTTGGTTACTGCTGACGCTAGGCGATTACCTCCGATCCTCGGCACCATATTCCTTGCGACAGACTCATAGCGATTGAATGCGTTCGCGCAGATTTCCATCCGTTTCAGATCCAGCCATTTTTCTTCAAGTTCTTTCACTGTAATGTCTTTTTTACTTACACCAAAAGCCTTGAGGTTAGGGGAGTCAGGAAACTGGGTTGCATAATCAAAGGTTCCTGTGCGGATGGCAAAACATACTGATGTCCGCAGTTCCCCGGCTATCTTCCTGTTCTTAGCGGTGTCAGGGACACCAAGACTTTCCCTGACACGCTTACCTTTAAAATTAAACCAGATGCGTAAAGTGCCACCGTGGTTTTCGACGCCTGTTGGATATGTGGCTTTATCCATTGGTGTTACCTCCAGACGCCCAAGAGCGATACGAGCTTACCTTTTTCATGGCATCAAATCACCCTGGCTGCTTGCTTTTCATTGAAGCGACCCAGGCATCTACAGCCTTTCTGTTATACATGCACTCACTGGAAGGTTTAGGATTCCCGTCAGGCGATACGTGGATATACTCTCTCCCAACCATCCAGCATTCTTTTCTGGCTCGGAGGATGGTACCGGGTTTGAGCCCGGTAACCGCGATAAGAACGCTTTCACAAACCCACTCGTTGGGGGCTAACTGGAAAATATTGCTCATGGTTATTTATCCATTACCCTGGCTGCACCCAGGGGAAATTACAGGTCGCTGCTGGTGGCCGGAATCAACTTCTGCCAGATCGCGGCTTCGGTGCTGTTGGCTGGTCGCATCCCAGACATGGGCAAGGACACATATTTTCTGATTGCTGCCAGCGGAAATAACCTGTGCCACCGCAGTATTTACAGGTTGAACCATCCGGAATAACCGGAGAGTTGCCTGCCTTGCAACGATCCATCAGCGATTGAGCCGTTACCGTTAGCAGGTTTAAATCTGTTTCAGAGCCGTGCATTATCACTGCCAGGCGCGATAGCATAGCCCTTTCGCTAGCGCTCTTTCTTATTTCTCTATCAAGGTCAGCCTGGAGTTGAATAACCCACCGGGCAAGCTCTCCCTTTTCACCGCTTTCGCGCCGCATATCCTCCAAACGGTATTTATCAATCATTACTGTTATCCTCGCAGCAGTAGTGCCGCCCCTCTGAGTCAGTAGATACATGCCCGCAGATATCGCATTCAATTTCCGGAAGCATCAGTTCTGATTTCTCTTTGATATGCAGTCGCGGTTCTCCGTCTTTCGGCTCAGGCCATTCGCGCTGCTTATTCACCGCCAGCTTTTCCACCATCGCCTGGGTAATCTGCTCATCACTGATACCGGCACGACGTTGCGCATCCCATAACAGGAATTGCATGTCAGCCCATTCGCTAAGGTCGCCTGGTTCAGCAGCAGCCTCGAGCGCTTCTTTGGAAAGGTGCTTCAGCGGACCAACTGGACCGACATTCCCGAAGGTGTCCTGTGACCACTTCGCGTGCTCCCTGCGTACCTGTTCGCGGTCATTGACGCTATCGGCGATAGCGAATACTTCGCGGACCTCACAACCCTCACGAACGGCTTGATTTTTCCCGTGTTCGTCAATAAGTCCCAGCCAGTCACCGTTTACTGATTTGAATTGCCAGCCTGCCAATTCAAGGCTTTTTGCTGGCTGCGGGACGCGATATTTATCAACGATACGTGCCAGTGAGTTGAAGTTGATAAAAGGAACAGCCTGATGCCCCTTATAAATATCACTCCATTCCATTGCTGGCCCGCCAGAAACTTCAGCGACAGCATCACGTAGAGCATCAAAAGGCACAGGCTCAGCATCAAACGCTGCAATAACCCCATTAATCACCTTCACAGCATCAGCCATTGCGTAGCCGAGATTACCGCCGTCGCTTTGTTTTGCTGCTTTGCTGAGTATTTCGCGTATCTGGTACAGGCGATCGAGTGATACAAGACCGTTCGCCGGGTGGTTGTTAGTTGTCATGGGTTAGCCCTCAACTTTGTTTCCGCAATGCGGGCAATAATTAAATTTTCTGGCGAATCCTGGGTGAGGGATGGCGTGCCTTTTCGTCTTCTCGTCCCAGTCAGTAATAACCTTTTCAAAACTGGCTAACGCATCAGCCCAATCATCAGAAAGAATCGGCCTTGCTCCAATCAAGCCGACAACACAGCGTCTGCATTTTTCCACCGACTCACTCCCCCTTCACGCCAATGCCCGCGGCGCTTGCTGATTCTTCATGTGCGCGTTTAGCAGCGTTAAGTATTGCTGCCAGCGGCGTATATCCGCCGTCCATTCGAATTGTGTTGTGGATGGCGGCTATCGTGTCACGCAGTTTGCTGTGGCTCGCAGAAAGTTCATCTATGCGCTTCTCTGCGGATTCCAGCTCATCCAGCAGCGCCAGCACATCCTGAGTGGGAGCCCTAAAGTTCGGAATGAAGTTGTCTTTCGCTCTCTCTGCCGCTTCACGCAGCGCCGCACGTTTGTTGAGTGCTGTCATTGGGCTGCTCCTTGTCTGGCTCTGCTCAAGAGCTGGTTAAACATCATGGTCAGGCTGTTACTACACCCAAACGGCATATCGTTAACACGGTAAGTAGGAATTCCCTTGCGAACACCAGACTTCACGATCCGGCCGGTGCCATAGAGTTGCGATAATGCGCCATCCTCTTGCCCGGGTGGATTGGGTTATGAGCCCGTCGCCCGGTGATGCCCTTTTCTGTTGTGCCCTGAAAAAGGCTGGCGGTTACCGGACAAACGGGAAAACACCGGGCCGCCAGAACAGGGAGTTACTTGTTATTGCTTTGGCCTGCTTTTAACCACATCAGGCGCGGTGGTAGGTATCTTCGGGCGGGGTGCTAAGGGGGTGATTAGCCCTTGCCCTTAACACTCCTGCTGGTTTTGGTATTCCTGGCTTGGGTATCGCCACCAGCTATAGGAATTTGACTACGAGTTGCGGTTAATCAGGCCGCGCCTCTGTTACCCCTCCCGAAGACACCTGTAAGCGAATCATCCGGTTATTCATATGCCACCGGCGGCTGTCTTGCCTGTTCGCAGCTGATGAATTAAATATACCTGTGAGTAATTTTTGTGTAAATACCTGTTGGTATATTTTTATTTACCTTAATGGCAACTAATTGCTTTTAATTGGATTTTATTTAAGTAGGCGAGGCGTGTTATGCTCAAAAAAACACCAGAAAGGGCTTGGTATGGAACGTGACGAACTGGAAGAAGACCGTGCGGCATTCATAGCTGGCGAGATTGGCGGCGCAGTTGTCGAATTGATAATTGGCGGAGTAGTGATTGACCGTGATGCGATCGTCGATTGTTTGGAAAGAAAACGACGTGCGGTGGGTAATGTGATCCACAAAGGTGTTCTGCGTGACGCCGCTGCTATGGTGAGAAAAGGGCAGTAAAAACCCGGCTCAGTGGCCGGGTTAGATGTTATTTCTTAAAGAGTTAGGTCTGTTTCAACTATCCAAAGATAGCAGCTACAGTTTATTGTAAGCTATTGATTCATGGAGTAGAGCTTTACCCATGATATACAGTTGTTCCTGATTTTCTTCAGTTATATACCAGTCTTTGTACACTGGATTATCGGACAGCACTGCAAGCTGCAAGCCCTGCATTTGTAATCGCTTCACGTGGAAGTGTTGTCCGAAAACGAACGCATAAACACCGTCCACCTTGAAATTTCTTATCGAAATATCGAAAAACAACCTGTCACCAGACTGGATGGTTGGGCACATGCTGTCGCCATCTACAGTCATTACTTTAACGTCATCCTGAGAACGATTCCCGAAGAGTGAACGAGCGTGCTCAGTGGTGAACTCAATAGCGTGTAGAACCTCAACAAACTCAGAAATCATGAAAGACCCTGGACCTGCACTCACAGTAAGATCGAGAACTTCTACACGATAAGTGTCGATATTGCGGGCGGGTACATCAATATCCATATTTGAGGTTGGGCCAAGACCATCCAACCATCCTCTGCTGATTTTCAAAGCATCTTCGATCTGCCGAGCCGCCTGTTCACCAATATTCCGCTTATTAGGTTTACCAACAGGGTAAAGCATCCGAGAGACAACAGTCGGATCAAGCCCTGCATTTTCAGCAAACTCTTTCTGGGTTTTATAGCGAGTTACCAACTCCTGAAGTTTGAGGCGTCGTAACTCGAAGATGTCAGGCGATTCAGTTTTCATAATTCCATCTTACTTAAATTTACTTCAAGGTAAATGACCTGTGAGTATTGACATGTATTTACTTAAAGGTATATTTAATTTCCAAACATAGGAGGCGTGATGGAAACGTTAAGAAATTACCTAAACGCTTTGTCGCTCGAAAAACAGAGAGAATTTGCAGCACGATGCGAAACCTCTCTTGAGTACCTGCGTAAAGCCATTAGCAAAAAGCAAAAGTTGGGAGCTGCTCTATCTGTTTCTATCGAAACACAATCTGGCGGCTCAGTTAGTAGAAAAAATCTTCACCCGGATGATTGGGAAAAGATTTGGCCTGAACTGGAGCATAAAAAAACAGCGGCATGAAAGTAACCACAGAATTAAGGGGTTAACCGTGGGTAACGAACCAATCTGGAAAGTTGAACGTCAGCCAGTCTGGCTGGTGGTAGCGATTAAAAAAACGATTACCGATCTGCCTGGTGGATATGCCGAGGCGGCGGAATGGTTGGGGGTAACAGAGAACGCGCTGTTTAACCGTCTTCGTGTAGATGGCGACCAGATTTTCCCTATGGGATGGGCGATGGTGCTACAGAAAGCCGCTGGCGTTAGCTACATAGCTGATGCGTTTTCTCGTCAAACAGATAACGGGATTCATATCCCTGGCGCAGCACCAGAAACAGAGAACGAAGAGATTGGCTTAAAGCTGGCTGAGCTGGTGGGCAGGCTTGGTGACTTGGTTAACGCATATCGTCGATACATCGATGATGGTGTGGTTGATAAAGGGGAATGGGACAGTCTGAACGAAATCGCCTATCAGTTCCGGGTAACGCTTATGACGTTTCTGAACCTGATTTCTCGAGTTTATTGCCTTCCAGAAAAGAGTGACGCCCGCGAGTGTGCAGCTCCGGGCGCCTTGGCGAACAACTCTTCGAGTATGGAGAAATAATCCGCATGAGCAGTTTAACGGCTTTTAACCGTCTACCGCAACTCAGGATGATCCCGGTTTCGGGTACTCCGTTGTTTCGGTATGAACGCAGATTATCAAACCGCTGGGTTCCGTGTAACCACAGTAGGGCGGTTTCAATTGTGGGGGTCTACAACCGGAGGGCAAAACGCCTTTGCGCGAACTTAACCGAAGGTTCAAAGACCACCGCGGAGTGCAAGTCCGTGTTATCCGCTGGGAGCCAGAAACACAGCGCGTTATCTATCTGCGTGATGGCTACCCACACGAATGCTTCAGCCCACTTGAGCAGTTCCGACGGAAATTCAGGGAAATGAATAAATCGAGTAGTGTAAGCATTGAGAATCACTACCTAAATCAACCTGAAGGAAAAGACCATGACTGAAGCCGATATCGTATTTGATTACAAATTTAACAGCCCATTACATCGTTTAATCATGTTGTTTATCCAAGTAAGCGGAAGCGGTGATGGGGGTAAAGAAAAGCTTATTTCAGATAAGAGATTTACAGACATATGCTGTTGCAGCTCAGCAGATTTTATAAGCGCTATCAATTACCTGACCGAAAACGGCTTTCTTTTGAGAAAAAATTACGGGATGCAGTTCGGTGAGGCTACCAGCGGTTATGTCATTACTGTGCCGGATTGGTTAAGGAAGGAACCATGGGAACATTGATTCAGTTACTTGATCGTCCAATTGCTTACAACCCGGCTTTTGCCAAGCTGAGAGTTGGCAAAGTTAAAGCTGGCCCGGTTGCGGCTGTTTTTCTTTCGCAGATGGTCTACTGGCATAACCGTATGGATGGCGGCTGGATGTATAAGACCCAGGCAGATATTGCCAGCGAGACTGCATTAACCCGTGATGAACAGGAAACGGCTCGCAAACGTCTGATACAGCTTGGCGTTCTGGAAGAAGATCGCCGTGGTGTCCCAGCAACGATGCACTACCGCATTAATCCTGAACGCCTGGAAGCGCTGCTGCTCGAAACTACGCAGTCAGTGAAGAAGGCCGCACCTCAGAACAAAACCAGATTGCGGAACATCCAGAATGTGGAAATGCCGCAATCTGGATTGGTGCAGTCCCGCAAACTAGATTGCGGTGATTCCACAAACAAGGATGTGGATACCCCGCAAACAAGTATGGGACAACCCAACGAACAAGCCTGCGGGGATCCCACAAACTTTCATACAGGAGATTACACAGAGAATACTCAGGAGAGTACACAGGATAAAAAAACTTATTGTCCGGTTGCGGCGCAACCAGACCCTGAAGTTGTGATTACCGACCAGGCAATTTTGGTTCTGACCCATTTGAACCAGATCAGCGGATCCAGGTATCAGAAATCCAAAACATCCCTGGAGAATATCCGCGCCCGACTGCGTGAGGGATACAGCGTTGCAGACCTGCAACTGGTTATCGACCTGAAGCATGAGCACTGGCACGAGAACGACGAGCAGTACCAGTACATGCGACCGGAAACGCTGTTTGGCCCGAAGAAATTCGAGAGCTATCTGCAAAGCGCTACCCGCTGGGAGCAGAAGGGACGGCCTAAACGCGCTGACTGGGGGGCGAAAAAGCGCGATGTGATGACTTTTGGTCCGGTTGATACAACGATTCCTGCGGGGTTCAGAGGATGACGTTAAACAAATATTGCCAGGCGCTGGCGGCACTACGTAGCCATCCAGCCCACGAATTGAAAGAAGTTGGTGATCAGTGGCGGACACCGGATCTGCTTTTCTGGGGTATCAACGCGCTATTTGGGCCATTAGTTCTGGACTTGTTTGCTGACGACGACAACGCGAAGTGCCCGGCATGGTACACCGCCGAAGATAATGCGCTGACGCAGGACTGGTCTGAACGTCTTACAGAACTGGGTGGCGCTGGTTATGGCAACCCACCGTATAGCCGTTCGCAGTATCACGAGAAACAGGCGATCACCGGCATGACGCACATCATGAACTACGCAGCAACCCAGCGCGAAAAGGGCGGGCGTTATGTATTTCTGATAAAAGCTGCGCCGAGCGAAACGTGGTGGCCGGAAGATGCCGATCACATCGTATTCATCCGTGGGCGCATTGGGTTCGATCTGCCTGTGTGGTTTATACCTGCTGACGAAAAACAGAAGCCCACCAGCGCGTTTTTTGCCGGTGCCATAGCTGTATTCGATAAGTCATGGCGGGGTGAGCGGTTCAGCTATATCAACCGCACAGAACTGGAGGAAAAAGGGCGGGCATTTATGGCTTTGGCTCAATTCGCCGTTGGTAAAGAGCAAACAATCGCAATGCAGGCAGCCAGGGAACCAGCAGCAACACCGGAAGCTGAGTCACGTATCTGGCCTCTCGAGGTTGGTCTGGTGTTCAACCAGGTGGAAGGCGTTGACGTATTGAGTGAGGCTCAGCAGAACAAGCTGAAAGCCAACATCAATCAACTCTGGCTGGAACGAACGGCCACCAGCGAAATCATCACAATTGCGCGTGGTCTTGTCGGCAGCATGCAGGGGGTAACCCATGCGTGAGATTATCGTTGATAACTTTGCTGGTGGCGGTGGTGCATCAACGGGTATTGAACTGGCGATCGGACGCAGCGTGGATATTGCGATCAACCACGACGAAAACGCCATTGCGATGCACAAGACGAACCACCCTGACACACTGCATTACTGTGAATCCGTATTTGACGTGGATCCGGTAGCCGCCACCGGCGGCAATCCTGTTGGCCTGGCATGGTTTAGCCCGGACTGCCGACACTTCTCAAAGGCCAAAGGCGCAAAGCCTGTGAAAAAAGAGATACGAGGTCTGGCCTGGATTGTTCTGCGATGGGCACTGGCGAAGCGACCGCGCGTGATGATGCTGGAGAACGTGGAAGAGTTCAAAACCTGGGGACCGTTAATTGACATCCCGCCTAAACCTGATTTGTCGGAAGCCCTTATAGGGGATTTTATTGGCCCAGTTTACCCTGGCAATAGTCGCCCAGACCCTGCCCGCGCTGGCGAAACATTCAATGCTTTTGTCGGTATGCTTTCCACTGGCATTCCTGCCGATCACTCGGCACTGTCAGAGGTTTGTGAGTTTCTGTCTATTGAAAGAGGTAGCGAGCAGGCGCAACAGCTGGTGGATGGGCTTGGATATGATGTTGATTATCGCGAACTACGCGCGTGTGATTACGGCGCGCCGACGATCCGCAAACGCTTCTTCATGGTTATGCGCTGCGATGGTTGCCCTATTCAGTGGCCTGTTGTAACCCATGGGGATCCCAAGTCACTGGAGGTGCAGAGCGGCAGGCTGATGCCATGGCGTACCGCTGCGGAATGTATCGACTGGAATGTCCCAGCCCTGTCCATCTTCGACCGCAAAAAACCGCTGGCGGAGAACACTCTGAAGCGGATCGCGCGCGGCATACAGCGCTTTGTTATCGAAAGTGCGTCGCCGTTTATCGTGAAGTGTAACCACACAAGCTCTAAAAATTCGTATGACGCTTTTCGCGGGCAGTCGCTGAGTGAGCCATTGCAGACCATTACCAAAACCCATGGCTACGCGTTAGCCGTTCCACACCTGACAAAATTCCGCACTGGCGCAACCGGGCAGCCCGTTACCGAACCTGTCCCGACGGTAACCGCTGGCACATCAAAACGTCCAGGTGGCAATGGGCATGCACTCGGGATTGTTGAGGCTGCACTGACGCCATTCCTGGCGGGTAATGGTGGGAGTGAATACCAGGCTAAACCGCGCCCGCTGGATAAACCTGCTCATACCATTCTGAAGCAATCCCGCGCCTGTCTTGTTGCGCCAGTGATAGCCCGCCAGTTTGGGGCCAGCGTCGGCCACC
>OJZM01000100.1_pt1 | contig 66322 bp, 61 predicted proteins | sample 1611181 | NCBI WGS metagenome assembly OJZM01 (sample SAMN04436715, study PRJEB24849) | human gut metagenome | biome: human gut; feature: NICU; material: stool | host: Homo sapiens | place: USA: Saint Louis, MO | collected 2010-09-09 | reverse complement strand
GCCCTCTAATGGTAACATGCTTACGAATCACCATTAGAGGGCTTTTATTAAGTTATATCATCCCAAGATACCAGATTTAAGAATGAGGCGTACCGCCAATGCAAAGACAGCTATGCTCATGAGGGCGAGGATAGCTTTTGCTTTGAGACGTTTTGCAATACGGGCCCCCGCTTGAGCGCCAAAGATAGCGCCAATACTAGTAGGGATAGCAATGCTAAATACGATGTGACTTTCAATTAAATGTGTAATAACCCCCACCGTTGTTGATACGGCGAGAATAGATTGACTTGTAGCTGTTGCCATATGTGTAGGAAATCCCATGAGATAAATTAAAGCCGGCACATGAATAAGTCCTCCACCGATACCAAAGATACTGGAGATGAAACCTACAAAGAAACTAATGCTAATACCGATAGGTTTGCTATAGCTCAACTGCTCAAGAGTCAGAGACTCTTCCTTTCGCTCCCCTTTTCTAAAATTTTTAAAACCAATCAATACAGATGCACACAGCATAAAGCATCCAAAGGCAAACATAAAGCCCTTGCCGGAGAACCATCCCGACATTTGAGCCCCTAAAATGGCGCCTGGGAATGTAGCTAAACTAAAAACAATAGCAGCGTTAATGTATACCTTTTTTTGTTTCAGATACGCTATAGATCCAGAAATGGCGTTACACATAACAGAAAAGAGTGACGTCCCTACAATCATGGACGGAGACCACTCAGGGAACCAATACATAAAGAGAGGCACGAATACGAGACCCCCTCCGGCACCGATGATGGTGCCAAGCATAGCCGCTAAAAAGCCAACTATGGTAAAGAATATATAGAATACCACTATATTATCAAGCACATTAAGACCTCCCATGCCGTTTGAATTATTGCTTCTCCATATATACAAAGGATAATCCCGTGTCATCCTGTATTTCTCTAACGGCTTTATACCCCATTTTTGTATATAACTTTATATTAATCCAGCTTTTCGTACATGTATATAATACGCGCCGATCTTGACTGCATTGTTCATCTACGAAAGCTAATAATTTCCGAGCCAACCCTTGTTGCCGATAGTCTGGATGCACCATCAAGCGACCGACCTCTACTACGCCATCGTCATATTGATAACGAATGCCTCCGATTATCTTCCCCGCATCATCTACCATTTTATAGGTATGCCACTGGTTGAAAGTACCTCTATAATCCTCTTCCGACTCCATCAATGCAGGAACCATTCGACTACCAATCATCTCCGCTTCGCTTTCAAATGTAAGTAATTGCAATCGATACAATTCTAATATATCTGACTCGGTAGCTTTTACAATCTCCATCTACTAACACTCCTAATTAGATTGAAAATACGCCTTCGCGGCTTTCAATCGGCCACGCTCACAAGAGACTTGTAATTCATCCCCTGGTTCGAGTTTTACATCGCCTAATGGCACAATGTAGGTACCATTACGGCGAATACTTACGATCAATGTACCATCTGGTAATGCCAAGTCTTGTAACTGTACATCCGTATAGTTTGCCACCACAGGCACCTTCGTTTGAAAGAAGGTTTGCACCGATTCTAGATTGCTTTGACCACTCATGGCTTGCAACAAGGAATCGTAAATCGGCGGTTCTTTTAAAAGATCCGCCACAAGATAGGCCACTAGCGTAACGGTACCGATAGCATAAATATTAGAGAAACTATTCGTCATTTCAAGGACGAGCAAAATTGCCAAGATGGGAGTACGCATAGCTGCGGCCAACATCCCTCCCATGGCACAGATAACGAACTGTGGTACAAAATCAGGAGAAATAAGTCCTAAGGTTGAAAGTAAGCTTTCACAAAAAGCACCTGTTGCAGCACCAATAACGAGCATGGGCAAAAATATGCCCCCTTGAGCACCACTGCCATAGCAGAAGGTGGTAAGTAAAATCTTGCCTAATACGATGCCACCTAAGAGCAATACGCCATGAGATTGAAAGGCAAGCTGACCCACAAGGTCATTGCCCCCACCCAAGAGGAGCTGCGAATCAAAGCCAATGGCTGCCACCGCCACAAAGGTAAGGACTAATTTCAAGAATCGAGAACATTTGAGCCAGTCAAAGAACCTCTTGAAAGCAAAAATCATACGGCAAAATAACACGCCACATAGCCCCATGATAACACCAACCATGAGCAGTATCGGAAAATATTCAAGAGGAACCCCTGAGGTCACCGTAAAGCCCAGCGCTGGTGTAAGTCCAAAGATACTAACTGTAATATAGTTAGAAATCAAAGTTGCCACGAAGGTTGGTACAACGAGATACGGATAAAAGCTTTTATGTACCTCTTCAAAGACGAACATCGCCCCCGATACGGGCGCACTAAAGGCAGCTGTTAAGCCTGCCCCAGCACCTGCGGATGTCAAAATACGCTGTTCTCGTAGTCCCGAATTCATCCAGTAGGACACAATCTTCCCAGCAGAGCCGCCAATCTGTACGGCTGGCCCTTCACGACCTACGGAAAATCCTGCAAAGCCGGTCAGTACGCCACCAATCATTTTAGATACTAGTGTCCGATAGGGCTTCATATCAAAGAGACCTAACATCTCTCCTTCAATTTGCGGGATACCAGAACCACCAGACAATGGGGCCCATGCGAGCAATCGATCTACAATAAACGCAAAAATGACCATTACCACAAGCCAACCTATGGCCCATTCCATAGTAATATCATCCATCAAATGCCACCTGATATGCTCTGATTCAAGTATCAAATAGCGGTATGATGCCCCAAAAAAACCTGCAATCACCCCAACAAGAGCACCCTTTGCAATGAGCTCCGTTAAGAGCACTCGATTCATGGACATATCTGCCAAGGTAGAACTACGCTTATTAAATTTCCATAATTTCATAACATCCTCCTTAGCAGTGACCAAAACCAACCGTTCCTCTGCCGACATAGGTCTACACGAACTATGCATTCATATCCTTAGTATACTTATGTAAACCACCATTTTCAAGAAAGGATTACGTATAAAAATAGCTTTCTCACGGAACACGAAATCAAAGGTCCGAATCACAAAACAATAGATAGCGCTTTAAACACAAAGCTAGCCACCTCTAAAAAGAGATGGCTAGTTTTGTTAAGCAAGTGTGTAAATGTATTTTCTTTACACATTCGGAGGTATTTGAAATATGTAAAGACGCTAATTAGAATATGGATTCATAGATGCCGATTATTTCTTCTAAAGAGGCATCCCGTGGGTTACCAGGTGTACATGCATCGTTGAAAGCAGATTCAGCGAGGAATGGAATATCTTCCCGTTTTACGCCTGCTTCGCTAAGAGATTTAGGAATACCTACGTCATCAGCTAATTTCTGAATTACGTCGATAGCCGCTTGACGATAGGTTGCTTCATCCATAGCATCTACATTAGGAACGCCCATAACGCGAGCGATTTCACGATATTTTTCACCTGTAGCAGGGGCATTGAATTTCAATACTGCTGTTAACAGCATCGCACAAGCCTTACCATGAGGGATATCGTACACAGCACTCAATGGATGAGCCATGGAGTGAACAATGCCGAGACCTACGTTGGAGAAGCCCATACCCGCAATGTATTGACCTAAAGACATAGCTTCACGGCCTGCATAATCGCCAGCCACAGCGCTACGCAAGGAACGACCAATGATTTCGATAGCTTTCAAATGGAGCATATCAGTTAGCTCCCACGCACCTTTTGTGATATAACCTTCTACGGCGTGTACGAGGGCATCCATACCTGTGGCCGCGCAAAGACCTGTCGGCATAGACGCGGACATATCAGGATCTACGATGGCAACGATCGGGATGTCATGCGGGTCAACGCAAACAAATTTGCGGTTCTTTTCAACGTCTGTAATAACGTAGTTGATAGTAACCTCTGCAGCCGTACCAGATGTTGTTGTAACAGCGATGATTGGCAAGCATGGATTTTTAGTAGGCGCTAAACCTTCAAGGCTGCGTACATCGGCGAACTCAGGGTTCGTAATAATGGTAGCAATCGCCTTGCTTGTATCGATCGGGCTACCGCCACCAACAGCAACGATAACATCGGCGCCAGCCGCTTTACAAGCCTCAACACCAGCCGTTACGTTTTCGATGGTAGGATTTGGTTTGATACCGTCGTAGACTTCATAAGCAATACCTGCCGCATCAAGCAAATCCGTAACCTTTGTAGCCACTTTAAATTCAAATAAATCTGGCGTAGATGTAACGAGGGCTTTTTTGAAATGGCGATTCTTAATTTCGTTCACAATCTCCTGAATCGCGCCTTGCCCAAAATAAGACGTGCCGTTCAACATTATTCTGCGAGCCATATACTTCACTCCTAACAAAACAAACTATACAATAAAAAAATAAACCGACAGAGAATCACTTTACTTATTAATTCTCTATCGGTTTAATAAAATCCTTGATAGCACGTTATGTATACACTATATATTTTTCTATTGTAACGATTCTAAAGTTTGTCTCCATTAAGTGTCAACTCAGATTCGCCGTCCATGAATAGTATTTCCACTGTCTATATTCGTGATATACTCTTAAAATTCCTTCCTTAAAATAAGAAATTCTAAGAAATTTTATTCATTTTCATGAGCAAGATTCGTTTCACCGATTCGTCGAGTCGTTCTTTCGAGATACGACCGTCTTTCACGGCTTTCATAAGGCCGTTATACGCCTCTTGCATGTGTTCGTATTCGTGACACACGAGCAAGATATCACTGCCGGCGAGGATGGATTGCACCGCCATATCGCCAAAAGTATAGTGATTTGCAAGGGCCCCCATGTCCATATCGTCCGTTACCACAACGCCATTATAGCCTATGTTCTTGCGCAACCAATCGGTAATAATTGCTTTCGATAAACTAGCAGGATGATCTGGATCGATTTGTGGGTACATCGCATGAGACACCATGATTGTATAGGTATTCGGTTTGGACTGTTTGATGAGGTCTACGAATACCTTTGTATCCTCTGAAAGCAATGTTTCTTTAGAGACAGGAACAATACTTGTGTCAGCGTGCAAGTCTACATCGGTCTTACCAATGCCCGGAAAGTGCTTATAGGAATACCACAAGCCCGCTTCATCGTAAGCCTTGCCAACGGCGCCTGCATAGCGAACGACCTCATCAGGGCTCGTACTATAAGAGCGACCATAGGTTAATCCTAAGTCCGCCACAGGAGCAAAGTTAATGTTAAAGCCCAAGTCTTTCAACTCAATGCCTACCTCTTTTGCCAAGGATGAAGCTTGCTCAACGGGCATTTTGCCTACCTCCTCAGCGGGAGGAACCTTGATGAGCTTATCATCCATGCGCGCTACTGCACCGCCCTCTTGGTCGATGCCGAGGAACAGTGGCGTTAAACCGGCGCTTTTACCAGCCTTATTAATATCTGCAATGAGCGTTTTAACTTGATCCTTGGACTCCATATTTCGATCAAACAAAATGATGCCTCCCACGCGGTACTCGTTGAGCATGAATTTAGCATCATCATTCAACGTCTTGCCGTGAATGCCAATCATCAACAATTGCCCCACCTTGTCTGCATCGGACATATTAGCCACTAACTTGTCCACCTTTTGCTCTGGTGAAAGCTCGCTTTGTGCCACGGACTCATAGGTCACAGGCTCTGCCTTTGAAGTAAATGGATTATGTAAACCGCAGCCCGTTGTGAGTGCTAATGCACCAATCATAGTGGCTGCTACGAAACGTCGAAACATGCATACCTCCCTTAAATCTCAAAAAAGTATTATGTATAGTATATCAAAAAATATAAACGAGCCCAACATAATCAATACACGACAAGCAGCAGTATAGTACATGCATCTTACAAAACAAAAAGATTGTTACTCGAAAACCCAACGGGTATATCCATTGAGAGAATCAAATAACAATCTTTATATGTTTCATTTTTGTTGTATAAACATTATAGTTTACATTTTGGAGTGTAAACTATGTATCTTACATTTTGGATGTATAAAATGTGTATATTACATTTCGCAAATCAGATTTTGCCTTGCTCTTTCATTTCCGCTAAGAGCTTTACGATACGAGGCCCACAGCCTTTGCCACCGCAAGCGCCCGTGCCAGCACGAGTTGCTTCTTTTACTTGTGGAAATGTATGAGCACCATCTAAAATGGCTTCCTTAATCGTTTTGCGCGTAATACTACGGCATGTGCACACCTTTGTAAGCTTGTCCAGAATCGCCTCTGGCACTTGATTTTCTTCAAAATTCATATGTAATTCCTCTTGTATTCACTTGAATATCTATATACTGTATCGATTTAATATATCGATTTACGTGTCAATTTAGTGTATTGATTTACATATCGATGTAGCAGATCAATTTACTCTATCGATAGTATCTAATAATACACTGTAATATTAATATATCGAAAATTTACGATTTCTGTATTTATTATAACACAATTGAGGAACTACATCGATAGTTTTTAATATAAAATCCAAAGAACAGTCAAAAGTAAAATTGTTACTATAAAAACGGAAAAAATTTACAAATACATTATATGTAAAGATAAGCTAAATCTATCTATAAACTATAAAAAACTACCATAAAGATATTATCTTTATGGTAGAAACTTTCACAAAATATAATTATAGTATGAGCCCAATAATGGCAAAGTAGATTTTAAATATCGTTTGTTGTAATGGACGAATAACCATGGAAATAATGGGTGTATTAATAAGGATGATAAAGAATAATAAATTAAGCATCCCTAATTGGTAATATCTCATCTGCCACTCTGTAGGCAACCACGGTAAGATAATATTAAAACCAGGCAATGGTGGGAACGGAATCAAACAGAAGATTGATAAGCCAATACTATATAAAATAATATATTGCATAACCATGGCAAGACCTTGGGACTCCATGAGGCCTAATTTTCCAAGAAGCATATATATAAAGGTGAATATGAAGCCTGCTATAAGACCTGCCACAGGACCTGCAAAAGCAAGCAAGCTTATATCACGTCGTGGATCTTTAAAGTAAGATGGATTAATTGACATAGGTTTTGCCCAACCGAAGCCAACAAGAATAATACAGATGGTACCAATTAGATCAAGGTGCGCCATTGGTGACAATGTGAGGCGTCCCGCCAGACGCGGCGTTGGATCACCAAACCAAGTTGCTACCTTCGCCTCTGCATATCCAAAGATAGAAAAAACGATCATAATAGCAGGAATACTTGCTAATATCTGAACTGGATTTAAATCAAACATAGAACTCCTTTATTGTTTAGCTTCCCATGCGGTGTAACCTTCTTGAATGCAACGAAGGGCATTCAAGGTACGAGGATAGCCGATATACGGCACGCATTGGGATGCGATGTTAATCAAATATTGTTTGCTGTTCCCTACGTTCAAATTACCCTCTACATGAGCCTTGAGTTGAGCTTCACAGCCACCTTGAGCCGCAAGGAAGCAGAAAGTAATCATTTCACGATGAGCCACGCTAAGGCCTTTACGCGTATAGTAATCGCCGAACATATTGGCAAGCCATTTGTTGATGTGACGAATATCTTCTGGCCCTTCTTGGTAAGAATTACGCATAGGCTCGCCAAAGATTTCCACTTGCTTTTCTACGCCTTTTTCAAGACGAGACTCGCCAGTAATCGTGCTACGAGATGGATCAACAATAGCTTCTCCTCGATAGTCAAAAATCTTATTGGTCACCTTAAAGAATGGGCGCACACGTCCGATGCCAAGATAGGGTACCGCTTGATAAATGAGCTCTACCACTTCATCAGGAATAAGACCAAAGTTTAATGCTGCCGGTAGCATTAATGCATATTCATCAACAGCAGAGGCGCCTACTAATGTTGCAAGAATGGCTAAGAAGCGATCTTTTGCCGGTACATTACGGCCTTCTTCGGTGATGACTTCATCAAAGGCAAAATTATCAAACAATACTTCAAACTCTGGATCAATATAACCTGCTGGGGCTGCAATATCAGGGAACATACGCTCAGTGTAGGCTTGAGCAAATTCAGATTTAGACATAAAAAACCTCCATAAACAACACTGGTGAAAGCCCAAAAGGAGCTTTCACCAGCAATAGTTATGTAATTATTACGATACGGGCCATCAAATTATAACGCTGGGAATTCGAAAGTTGTGCCGTATACTTCTTTCCAAGCAGCCATGAACATATTGAACTCATTTGTTCCAGGTTGAATTTGGTAAACTTGACCATCTGGAGCGTAACGATATACAGTATGTAAGCTTGGATTAACAAGATATTTGAACAATGTAGCTTCCCCGTATTGGTTATTATGCATGTTAATTACATTAACACCAAATACGTTGTTACGGCTGCTATCGATACCTTTAAACTCAGATGCTTTATCAAAGAAATACGTTTCTGTACCATTTGCACTATTTGGAACCTCTGGGTAGTTAGCTAACCCATTCCAGTTTGCTGCGTTTGCAACACCACCTACTAATAATGTACCGGCTAATACAAATGCACCTAATAAATTTTTATTCATAATGATCTCCTTTGTGCCACGAGGGCAAATCATGAATCAGTCATACTCTCACATGACTTGAATACAATACGCTATATGTATAGTATATCACATTTTTAATAAAATTTTTAGATTTCCAAGGTTACAGAATATATGCATATGAGGTTGTATCAAATTAGCCCTTCATGTTCTCTGCTGTTTTTGCGTTTGCATTATCGATTGCTTCTAGTAATTTATTGAGCAACATACGCAATTGACGTGTCTCTTCTACATCAAAAATTGGACCTGACGCTTCAGCCAAGCGGCGTGGTATATGAACAGCTACATCACGTAATTCTTTGCCCGTATCAGTAAGGGTTACCATAACTACGCGTTCATCTTGACGACTGCGTTTGCGTTTCAAGAATGCTTTAGCTTCTAATTTCTTTAAAAGCGGTGTTAATGTACCGGAATCTAGGCGCAATACTTGGCCCAATTCCTTAACGGATAAATCACCATATTGCCACAATGCCATCATTACGATGTATTGAGTATATGTCAAATTTAAAGGATCTAAGTGATTACGATATGCATTAACAATTTCCTTCGCCACTACATAAAGTGGGAAGCTCAATTGGTTTTCCAATCTTAAATATTCTGAATCAGGAACATCTTCTTTATGTTTGTACCCTTCAAGTACACCAATTTCTGCCATATTCTACCTCCATATGCACACAATTATCTACTAATTAATTGTACACAATTTTACGGTAAACAGTCAACGCAAAAAGCCTACTTTGAACAGATATTTTTAAATTTGTCAATTAATTAATATTTATTTTCTTATTCGTTAAGAATTAGGCACTTCTATAGAATTTATGGGTAAAAATCATACCATAAAATTGTTACTTTATTTATAAATTATTTTAATATTAAATTAGAAAGTTATAACTTCTGTTTTCAATGAAATCTTTTTTCGTTGCAGGACCGTCTCCTAATAGATGACTTAGTAAAAATACGCCCCCTACTAGGTCCTTCCTTGTAGTATAATAAAAGAAATTCTATATCAAAGCTAACTTATAATAGGAGGCCTATATGAACACCTTAGAGTGCATCAAAACTCGTCATAGTACGCGTAAATTTAAAGCAGATCAAGTATCTCGAGAACTTATTGACCAAGTACTCGACGCTGGTCGACGCGCTCCATCCGGCGGTAATACACAATTAACACATTTCATGGTCATTACAAACCAAGATGTGCTTCAAGAACTAGTAACACTCATTCAAGAAGAATACGGCAAAATGCCGATTACAGAAAATACTTTACCTTACATGGTGAATATCATTAAGATGTCCTCCGAAGGCAAATTTGTATTCCACTATAATGCACCTGTGCTCATCGTATTAGCTAGTAAAGCAAACTATGCTAATAACTTTGCTGATGTATCTTGTGCTATGCAAAATATGATGCTTGCTTGCAATGAACTCGACCTTGGCAGTTGCTGGGTTAACCAAATCCGTCATCTTCAAGATAATGAACGCATCCAAGCCAAAATGCGTGAACTAGGTCTTAGCGAAGACGAAAAAGTCTACGCTAGCCTCGCTATCGGCTACCCAGATCTACCAAATGACCTTAACCGCCGCGAAATCGAGCCAAAAGGCTATCCTGTAACATACATTGATTAATCGAGACTAGAAACCATCGATTTCATACTATAAATGAAACAAAAGCGCTATCTATCCTACAACTCTATTTGAGTTTCGTTAGGAATAGATAGCGCTTTTTATTGACTATATTATTTTTTAACGCTCACCGATTTAGTAATCAAATCGATGCACACTCCATACTTATATTTATAATGAACTACTATTAAGCCTCAAACACGCGTTTACGTGCTGCTTTCACAAGAACGGAATGATCATCATCTACTACATGGTTAGATTTGTAAGCCCAGCGCAACAATAGTGCAGAGTTTGCAACTACGAGAAGGCTCCCTCCGTTATGAACAAGGGCCCCCCACACTGGAGATAAAGTACCAACCATTGCCAAGATGATAGCTACGAAATTCAAAAGCAAGGAGAAAGAAAGATTAATTTTAATAGTAGTCATCATGCGTTTAGATAATGCTACTAAGTGAGGAATTTCCTTTACATTATCGCTGCCGGCGTTGCCAATACGAGAGCACAAGGACAGAACACAACGAGGATGGTTACGGCACGAATGATTTCTCCAGTTACCACATAGGTGCCAACCGCGGCCAATAACGCAATCACTACAATCCATGTGGCCCAACGGTCAGCCAAGCTAACGATTTTCGCATTACCTTGTGTCAATAACAAAATATGTACAATTATTCATATACACTCAAAAGTACAGGAAAAATGCGAATTCAATAAGATTATATTATTCATGTATAGCCTCATTACGCAAATACATGAACAGCCATTCATATATATATTTGCAAATTGATAATATTTACATAGAAGATATTTTGATATTTTCAACCTATTCAATACTATTTCACCCTAATCAATGTTATCCATAATTCAATTTTTTAATAACTATTTATTATAATAGAAAATTAAGTATAGTCGACTACATACCCTACATGGTATTATTACAAATGACATGTTGTAGAAAGGATGTGTAACGATGTCGATTTTCTCTCCTGCTCCTCATATTGAACGTTTACCTGAGGCGCAAATCGATTCCACCTACAAACGTCTTCGTCGCGAAGTCTTTGCAGGTACATTTATTGGTTATGCTACATTCTATTTGATCCGTCAAAACTTTAGTTTAGCTGTTCCGTACATGATTGCTGAGTACGGCTACACCAAAGCGGATCTTGGTATAGTTATGACCATCTTATCCGTAGCTTACGGCGTAAGTAAATTTGTTATGGGTAATGCGTCTGACCGCTCTAACCCAAAATACTTCTCCACAGTAGGTCTATTGCTTAGTGCTTTAGTTATGTTATTATTCGGCACCTTACCAGGTGTTATGAGCAGTATTCCTATCATGTGTGTTCTTGCCTTATTAAACGGTTGGTTCCAAGGTATGGGCTACCCTCCATATGCGAAAAACATGGTAACTTGGTTCTCCCGTTCCGAACGCGGTGCTTGGTGGTCTTGGTGGAACGTGTCCCACAACCTAGGTGGCGGCATTATCGCTCCTCTTGCTACGCTTGGCATCTACCTATTCGGTACATGGCATAGTATCTTTTTCTTCCCTGCCCTTATCTCTATCGTGTTAGCGATTATTACCTTTGTATTGTTGAAAGATACGCCTCAATCTTGTGGCTTACCGCCTATCGAAGAATACAAACATGAAGTAGTTCATACACATACAGCAAATGAAGAAAAAAGTACTTTCAAAGAAATCTTCTACAAATATATTTTGCATAATAAATACTTATGGTATCTTGCGATTGCAAACATTTTTGTATACTTCATCCGTTACGGCGTAGTTAGCTGGGCACCGACCTATTTAACCGCTGTGAAAGGCTTCACAAAAGAAGGTTCCCGTTGGGCTTACTTCTTATACGAATGGGCTGGTATTCCAGGCATGCTCGTAAGTGGTTACTTGAGTGACCGCGTATTCCGCGGCCGTCGTGCTCCAGCTACAATTTGCTTCATGCTATTCGTTATCTTGGCGATTCTCGTGTACTGGTTTAACCCTGCAGGCAATATTCTCATCGATAACTTAGCACTCATCGCTATCGGCTTCCTCATCTACGGTCCTGTTATGATGATTGGCCTTCAAGCAGCAGATATGGTGCCACGCGTAGCAACAGGTGGAGCTACTGGCCTTACAGGCCTTCTTGGTTACCTCATCGGTTCTGCCGGTGCTGGTGCTTTCATGGGTCTCATGGTTGACCTCTACGGTTGGGATGGTGGTTTCATTGCCCTCGTTGGTGCATGTATCCTATCCATCGTATTCCTACTCCTCACCCTTGGAGACAAAGGACAACAATAGAATACGTACTGTATAATACGTAATGTATAAATACGTACTGTACAACTCACTGTTGTATATACAAAACTCCCCTAGTAATACTTATGATTACTAGGGGAGTTTAATTATTTATGCGACGCACAAGGAACCGTTTAATACTTTCAAATTATACACGAGACCAAGTCGAGCCAAGCCATGTAATGCAGCAGCTGTTACTGGATTGATAGATCCTAACACACCAGCACCGATGATGGCAACGTGGAACAAAATAGACACGATAAGTAGGCCCAAATGGCATTGTTTTGCCTCTTTTGAAAGCCCCGCTGTTGGAGAGTTTTCATCTACGAGAGAACCCATCATGAGTGCCACAAGAACGAGTTCCAAAGAGCATGGGCAAAGGATAACTAGCAATGTAATGGTATGCATAAAGTTCTGCGTCAATGCATAGGAACCCATGGAAAGCAACATAACAGCCACAACAATAACAGATGAATAATTGTTAATGCCCTGACGCAAGGCTACAAGCTGTGTAGGCATGGTCGGCAACATATCATCATCCAATGTATAATGTACGTCACCCGTAATAAGCTGCTCTAAGAAAAAGCCACCATGTACGATGATTCCTACATAAGCCGCCGTATGGTAATCTCCAATCGCAATAAGCGCCACCATGGCTATCACGATGAGAAAATTAGCATGAATCTCTAAATGATCCAAAATACTTTGCACGCTGTTAATGAGCAATGGCAAGCCACAAATGATGACCGTTACCCACGCCAAATCAATAGCTGGGTTCATAGGCTCCGTAAGCGCATCTAATATAATAAATAACAAGCCGAGTGCCAAAATAGCCCCCTGCGTACGCAGAGAAACCTGCGCTGATAAAGACTGTAAAAACTTCATATAGACCTCTCTATAAATGAGATACCGGCCTTACTTAATCCGGAAATAAAATACAAAACAATTTATTAAATAGTAAGGTACACCCATGCAATATGACACTAATCTTGTGTTAATATCGTACTAATATTAACCTAATAGTAATCAACTACCGATCTGAAGTACCTTTTGTTTCTATTCTAAATTTTTATAGTACCCATAGGGGTATATCTATTGTGTAAATATTATACAAAATATATAAGTTATATACAAATCAAAATTTTTGATAAATGAAAAATATCTTAACTGTAAAAGAGATCCTAGTCGTGAGCTCTAATTTCTTTATTAAAACGTAGAAAGAACAGGTCCCTAAAAACGACTTAGCTCACTTTGGAGCTCATTTTAATAGGCACTAGTTGAAGATCCTAATTTCATATAAAAGGAAAAGCCCCTATCTCTAAAAATGACTTAGCTCGCTATGGAGGCTTTTAGAGATAGGGGCTTTGACCAAGGTTATGAAATTAGAGCTTCAACGCCTCAATCCATTCTGCTTCTTTAAATCCAACAAGTACTTTGTCTTCAAGAACCAAGATAGGACGTTTTACAAGCATGCCATTAGATGCTAATAATGCTAGTTTTTCTTCTTCACTAAGGTTCGGCAATTTATCCTTTAATTGTTGTTCACGGTAAATCATACCAGAAGTATTAAAGAATGCTTTCAAATCCTTGCCAGATTGTGGATACCAAGCAGCAATTTCCTCTGCTGTAGGGTTTTCGGACTTGATGTCACGATCTGTGTACTTAATGTTGTGATCATCTAAGAATTTCTTTGCTTTTTTGCATGTTGTGCATTTAGGATATTCAACGAATAACATAGGTTCTCCTTATATCAATATTCAATGTTGTAATGACTTACTAATTTAAGATAATTGTACCAAATACATCGAAAATTATCAATCTCTTATTGACAGTCTACGGGTTCTAATGAAGCACAATGTGTAATAGAGGATAATACTTCATCCATCCCCTCACTAAGTTTTGCTGTACGCAAATCAACATCCATCTGTAAACGCAAGAAATACCCTTCCGAAACACCAAAGTATTTCGCTAAACGCAACGATGTATCTGCTGAAATAGACCGTGTACCATTCAATATTTCTTGAATACGTGAAACAGGCACATGTATATCCTTAGCTAATCGATATGCAGATAGTCCTAATGGATCCATAAACTCTTCTTTTAATATTTCACTAATGGTAGGTGTAGGAATAAACTTTTCCATATTAATTTCCTCTCTATTAATGATAATCTACAAATCCGATAATCATAGAATCTCTCCTTTGATTATACCTGTTAAACAGGTATAATTCAATAACATATACTTGATGAAAAACTATACATAGAATTAAAATTATTCTACAAATAATTTTAATAAAGAGATTCTATAAAACATCATCTAATTCCTACACTTGAGATGACTCTATTGGCCACCTATTTCGGAATGTAATCAATTTACCCTATCGTCATAATTGAATTAAAACTATCATTAATTCCCACTTCAACTAAATTAATTTTAAAAAGTAAAAAGACCTACATCCTCGACCGTATCATGTATAAAATACATATTAAAGGTTGAGAGAATATAGGTCTCTTATAAAAATCTATGTATTATTTATAATACTAGTTATAGCAAAAATGTAAGTCCCATTGCCACGAAGATGGCTGGCAAAAGGTTTGCAATACGTACTTTGCCAGGCCAGATGAGGTCGATACCAACGCAGAAAATCAGAATAGATCCAACGTAGGATAGGTTATCGATGGCACTAGGTGTCATCAATGGCGCTGCAATATGTGCCATAGCCGTAATGAGCCATTGCGTAATACCTACAGGAATAAAGGAGAACAGCGCCCCTTTACCCATAGAGGATACCATAACCATAACGATGATGCCGTCGAGGATGCCTTTTAAAAGTAATGTCTGATAATTTCCAGTAAGGCCATCTTGAATGGAACCAAGTACACCCATAGCACCTACGGTAAACGTCAAAGATGCCGTGATAAAGGCGTGCGTAAACTTTGGATCACCAGCGTTGCCAGTGCGAGCTTTCACCCAGTCACCAAATACGGTAATCCAATGATTGAGGTCAATAATTTCGCCAATAACGGCACCTACAACCATGCTAATAATCATCAATAGAGGGCCCGTTGTTTGTAGAGATCCATTGACAATGACGAGCATATACTGCATGGCCCCGCTCATACCGAGGAGAAGCACGATAATACCGCTCACAATCATGAGCGTTTGCTTTAAATTTTCTTTCATAAAGCGACCAAACGCGAGGCCACATAGGCTGCCAGCTATAATGAGGCCAATATTAATGGCCGTTCCCAAACCAATCATATATTTCCCTTCTTTAATTGTGAAAGTAACACTATCAATTTACTTCAGTATAGCAATCATATCGAAATAAATCAATTTATATGGCATAAAATATATAATATGAAATTGGATTAATTAAAGTTTTTTAGGACCATACATATAGCCTGATTAATGCTGCTATAGGTTTTCCTAATACAGTATGACTCCTTTTATAACATTATATATAGCAAAAAGCCTCTATCCAATAAGGATAGAGGCTCTGTATAGTTTATAGCGTTGAGAGAGAACTAATGATAGACCCGCTTAGGAGAGAGAGAGTATATGTGTTTATATATAAAGCGGGCCGACATGAGATGAGTCGCTATCGCCTCATCGACTTTAGTGTACACCCAATTCCACATAACAACAAATTCAATTATGTAAACACAAGTATGCATAAAAACTATTGTTAACTAATTTATACTTATCACCCTTACGCTTCATCGTCTACAGGTAACCGTACGATATCTGCTGTTTTATTAATCTCCTCAAAGCAAGGGCAGTCTTTACCGTGATCATTGATAAGGCCACTAGCTTGTAGATGCGAATAAATTGTAACAGGACCTACAAACTTAAAGCCCCTCTTCTTTAAGTCTTTACTGATCCGTGTAGATAAACCATTCTTTGTAGGAAAATGACCTTCTGGATGGTTTTCATAAATAATCGTTTTATGATTTGTAAATCCCCAAATATAGTTACAAAACGAACCAAATTCAGATTGAATACGTTTAAAAGCAGCAGCATTATTGATAATGGCTTCAATTTTAGGACGATGCTTAAGCATCCCCTCCGTCTGCATGATGCGTTCAATGTCGCTTTCACCATAAGCAGCCACCGCATCAATATCAAAATGATCAAAGCATGCTCGAATGATGTTTCGTTTATTCAAAATCGTAAGCCAACTGAGACCACATTGGAGACTTTCAAGGCAAAGATGTTCAAATTGATGTTGGTCATCATGAATTGGTCGGCCCCACTCGTAATCGTGGTAATCCTGATATAAAGGCGTCGTCGGCCATTCACAAGTCGTCATCACACACCTCCATGCGCCCATACGAGGACGTCATACATGAGCGCTACTACGAGGCCCATTACAAGATGACCACCCACATAAAATGGCACTAGATAATAAATGAATAAAAGCAAGGAATGCAAGGCTTTACGAAGCCATATAATCGGCGTAGATGTGTCGCCACCCACCTTACTATCAAGCCAATTATGGACGGTGTAAATAGGCGTTCCTAAACGGCGAATCCAGTCTGGAACACGTACCCCAGGATTCAAACCAGGGCAATAGAAGATCACCAAGGGCAACGCCACCACATCAATGACGAGCAATAGGGTTAACATAAAAGCAAACCAATCTAATTCGCCTTCCCACGTGAAGGGTTGTGCCATGAAACGGGCACCCCACAAATAGGCTTTGTATACGATATACGGTTCTAATAGCCATAATAAGGGCTTCACTACACTCATGGGACTACCTACACCAAACAAAAAATAATAAAAACTACGCATTTGCGTAGTCATTTCATATATACAACATTCCGATTATATCGACTGCATACCAAGGACATAGCGATTTTCTAGGTTAGAAAATCACTTCATACACACCATTTTTAGTCCTTACATACATCGATTTTCATATTAATATTATATCAGATTTTGTAGTTCTTGTGGGATTATATTTTATAAAAATTTTATCAATTTACACTATTTATAGTACTGATTAACAAAAGAAGTCACTATATAAGCCATCCGCTCTATTTTATCACTCTAAAAAGCCCTTTATCCATTTTAATAGATAAAGGGCTGCATATATGTATTAAGACTTTCACTAATAAAAGCAGTTTAGTTGTCACTAATAATAATTTTCGTCACCTTGCTACCATTGTGCTCGAAAAATATACCTACAATATTGTCACTGTTATAGCGTAGATATCCATAGAACCATCGATTATTAAAGTCTATAAAATCAGGACGGCCATAGATGTCCATCACTTTTTTCAAGGAATCGCCAACAGCAATGCCACGGGCAGTCACGGCATCACGATTGCTGACAGTCATATACCATACGATAGGACGACTATCTTGCATCAAAGAATGTCCTACAGGAAGTAGTAGCATGTAAGCAAAACACGTTTCCATGTCACTTAAAAATATAGTCATTTAGTTATATAATTATACTTAATAACATAACCTACGGATTACTACAATACCAATAAATACAGAAATGTAAGCGGGAGATACCACCATGACTAAACTACCACTATTAGCGTGTACTTTCATCATGAGCACTATATTATCACCAATAGGAGCCATCGATGTTAATATTCCTGGTGCAGATTCGAAGATTCCAAAGGATGCCTACGTAAACTACCAAGCCACAAACCCTGATATTGAAAAGGATGTAGCAAACTATGTGAAAACATTAAAAGCAACTGACAAGGCTAAGGGTATTAGTAAAAAAGAAATTGAGTATACTAAAGCAGCCTCTATATATCGCGGTCAAAATTACCATAATACGGTCATTTCCGTTCATGATCAATACAACCAAATTCGCCTTTCATTCCCAGTAGCGGGCATAAAAAGTGATTATCATATAGGACGTTACCAAAATCCAAGTCGAACCATTGAGGACTATCGAGTTTTAACCAATAATGGAAGTCTCAATTTAGAAATTGACTACGCAGATTTTAAAGATTACGACTGGCGCAACACCAAAATAGCTTATGAAAAGCTAACAGACAAAGACGTCCGTAATTTCTTGCAAGACAATGCGAAACGAAAGTCCTCCAAACAGATTTCTGATATAAAGGGCACTGTATTTTCATATCCTACTGTTACCTACAGCACTTGGGATAGCATGAAGATGCCACACTTTAAAAATGGTAAAAAAACAACGCTCACCATCGACACAATCAATTTTAAATTTAAGGGCTATAACATGCGTCATCCCTTATATCACGCAGGGTTTGTCTATTATGATAACAACCCCGTCCTGAACAAGGTTCCTACAGATAAATTATTGGCTAATTATGTGCTTCCCTCTGTACAAAACCTAAATGAATTAAATCAATATTCACGCATAGAAAGCTTAAACGGTGTACAATACCGCGTACCAAAAGACGCCATATACGAAGGTGAAAGTAAGGCCTCTGAACACCAAGATATTAGATACTACAAAAAAGGAGATATAACATTCTTTGTTTCTACTGACAATGTTCCTAGAAACCCATATGCGCACGAACTTGTTATAAACGGTCATTACAATTTTAAAACTGATTTAAATACGTTCTGGGATATTTACCGTTACCATCCATCAGCATCAGACTATATCAATTACTCAGTTGTATGGAACAATAACATCCCTGGTCTATCCATACACAGCTATGAACCTAATAAGGATGATCACATTCTAAACTTTAACTCCTATGATGGCATATATAGTTTTACTTATACTATCTTCTATCCAAGTTTTTTAAGTGCTGAGGAAGTTCAAAAATTACGGAATATGATTGAGTTCTTTGATTCTACCAATAATCCTAATTTTAAAATGCAAGAACACGTTCTATTTCCAGAAGCATAGACGCTCTATATCAACACCATTATAAAATAGCTTTCATAAGCATTATATTATACAAATATATAAATTAACTAACAAAAGTCGAGCAACTAAACGATAGAAGCTCGACTTTTTTAGTACTAGAAAACTAAAATATACTTAGTTAAGATGCAGCATTCACGGTATCCCAAAGAATTGTATGTATGTCTTCATTTGTTATGTGGACAGACTAGTCCTTTATGGCGTCAACTACTTCGCCAATGTACATATAATGTGGTTCCCAACGATCATATCCAGCTTGTGTATATACAGCAGAATTAGATGCGTAATAATCTTTTACCTTTTCTGCCAAATAGGCTTCATCGAATTGGTGTTCATATAGCTTTTTACATACAAAAGTTAACTCTGCTTCTTTGAAAGTTACCCCATCGCCTGCCGTAACTGGCGTTAGGCCAGAATTTGCCACCTTATTTTCGTCGCGGCCAGAATGAGAACCTAAATAACCAAGAGCCTTGCGATAACTTTCAGGGAAAAAGCTAACTGTAAAGGTATCATATTTCGCCATAAACTCTTGAGTATAACGCGCTGGATGAATGTACACTGTCACCGTGGATATATCGCCACCATTAGGGCCCCATATGTTGCCCATACTGCCCCAACTAACCGTACATGTATTAAAATCATCAAGCATTCCAGCCGTAACAAGAGCCCAACGATTCTCAAACATAGTAAAAGCTTTATAATCCTTTGTTTCAAATGGTTTCATAAGAACCTCCAGTTTATCTCGATTTGACGATATAAATCTTTACCCCTATAATATAGGTAGATAGTCAGACGAGTCATACCGTCAGGCTCATCTCTGAAAACAAAAAAGCTTGAGAAATGGCCTTTCAGTTATCGAATCATCTAAGATAACGAAGGGCTATTTGTCTTTTGTGAGACAAATAAGCGCTATTAAAGCTCCAAAAGCAATAACCACAGTTATCACCTGTAATAAGAGCATGATTATTTCATAATCACTCATAGGCTTATCCCTCCCTTCGATGACGAAGAGAGGCCCAACCTCGTCTAACTATCCTATGCTTATTATATAGCGAACTAATATACGATACAATAAGTATTATATTATACAAATATATGAATACAGTAATAAAAGCCGAGCTAATTCTATGAATTAAAAGCTGGCGGTAATCGCTTACACCATAAAAACTTTAAAACTACATTTCTTATTGAGTTAATATATTAATCCATTCCATATACCACGGTATAAATACTGGGCTCTCTTCAAGTTTCTCCTTATAAGACCCTTCTTCTCGCCATTGTGGCTCTTTTCGTAATCTTGCCGCATCATCAAAGCCCACATATTCGATCATATCTCTCAGTTGTTTATGTGTATAAGATGTTTTACTTTCATCATAATTAATACGATAACTGTAAACGTATACAGAATCTCTCACAACATGACGAAGATAGGATTCACTATTAGGCTTATAGGAATCAACTAAAGAGCCTGCAATCCCATTGTTCCATACTACTGCATACTGTGTAGGTGTGTCTAAATCATTATATTTATGTAAAAAATATAATGTTGGGATCTTAATAATCGTTACATCTGGCTTTTCTTTCTTGATTAAGCTACGTATTACCCGCATTTTAAATCCTGTATCCTCATAGGTTCTTACATCATATGTCTCGTCTTCCACAGTTTCACTGATGAGCTTAGCCGTTTTAGGAATACGATAGTTAAAATTACCCCAATGCTCAATATTAGTATAAGCATCTAATCCAGATAATGATTCGATAGATGGAATAATATAATTACTCATCACCACTTCAGGCGCTTTATCTTGATATGGATCCTCTGTATTTACCCAACCGCCATAGGTAATGCCATAAGATGTATTTGTATCATTTGGTGTAAATTCCGTATACATTACATGGGCATTATTTGACATGAGCTTCCAAGATGTGTTCCGTAATCCTGGATACATATATTTTCCTTTACTTTCAGAATATTTATTAAGCTCTTTAGCATGCGGTGGACCGACAACTAAAAACGCACTAAGGCTTCGAACAGCAAACAAGGGCCCTTGTTTTCCGGATGGAGACTCTACAACATCACCCCGTAAGCTAACATTTGGTACGGATAATCTGATATTCTTATCCCCTTCATGAAGCAACACAACTGTAGACTGCGAATAATCTGCAAGCTCCGAAGCCTTAACAAAACCAGACCGTTCTCGATATAACTTATCCAGTTTCGATGCCGGATTTACAGACTTCGATTCTACAAATTGAATATATGACTCTACCTCTTGCTCCGCCACCTTATTAATATGTCGATAATTTTCATACGCATTAGCAGGAATACTCGCATCCGCCCCAGGCACAGGTGGCTGTCCGGCTGGCACTTCGATCTGTACAGCACTTACATTTATGGTGAAAGCAGTTGCTAGTGCCATCATAATTACACTTTTACGTAACATAGTACCCTCTCTCAATTTTTATAAAATAAATAAGCACAGACTTATTAGCATAAGTATACTATGCAAATAAGTCTGTGCCTATGATTAATAATTTTATAATTTAGTATATAAGATTTACCTATATTGATATTTATAAGGTTTATCTCAATTTGACGATATAAATCTTTATCCCTATAATATAGGTAGATAGTCAGACGAGTAGTGCCGTCAGGCTCATCTCTAAATCAGTAAAACATTAGGAAATGGCCTTTCAGTTATCTAGTTACACTAGGCAACGGAGGGCTATTTGCTTCTTGTAAGGCAAATAAGTGCTATTAAAGCCCCAAAAGCAATAACAATAGCCATTACTTGTAACAGGAGCATGATTATTTCATAATCGCTCATAGACTTATCCCTCCCTTCGAAAACGAAGAGAGTCCCAACCTCGTCTAACTATCCTAAATCTATTATAGAGCGAACTAATATACGATACAATAAGCATCATATTATATAAATATATAAATTAACAAATAAAGCCGAGCTACTAAAACAAGGTAGCTCGGCTTTTTATATCGTTTCACAAATTTATAATCTACTAAATTCTAATTACATTACTCTCAAACCAACTCTTTAAAGAAGGATCTAATTTGCTCGTTTTAAAGGTTTACAGAATTACACTACTCTCAAACCCTTACCATTGAGGAATGAATTCTTCTACAATTTTAGAGATTTACAGAATTACACTACTCTCAAACGTATCGGTAAATCAATGGGTAGACGATGGCGTTTTAGAGGTTTACAGAATTACACTACTCTCAAACTGCATCCAACAAATGACTTTACTGATTTGCGTTTTAGAGGTTTACAGAATTACACTACTCTCAAACAGGAATTCCGTGAATGGATGGGCGAAGATGGTTTTAGAGGTTTACAGAATGACACTACGCTCAAACGTATGCTCTCCTTTAGTGGAACGCAAGGGGGGTTTTAGAGGTTTACAGAATTACACTACTCTCAAACTCAGAACGTGTTTCTACATCAGAAAATGTTGTTTTAGAGGTTTATAGAATTACACTACTCTCAAACAGCTGGTATTTGGTATGACTATGAAGAACAGTTTTAGAGGTTTATAGAATTACACTACTCTCAAACGATCAACAAAGTACTCACTGGCACACGGAAGTTTTAGAGGTTTATAGAATTACACTACTCTCAAACGGAGTATTACAACGAGGGAAATCACCTGTTGTTTTAGAGGTTTATAGAATTACACTACTCTCTAACCGGTCGCCACAACAAAAGCACGATATCTGCGTTTTAGAGGTTTATAGAATTACACTACTCTCAAACCGATTGGCCACACTTGCCGCAGCAGGTCCTGTTTTAGAGGTTTATAGAATTACACTACTCTCAAACGTTTCCTTTTCATTCCTACTTATTTCTTTTGTTTTAGAGGTTTATAGAATTACACTACTCTCAAACGGGAGTTATTTCCTGCAGGAAGTTTTGAAGGTTTTAGAGGTTTATAGAATTACACTACTCTCAAACAACCTAAAGAAGGTAGCAAATTACCATCTTGTTTTAGAGGTTTATAGAATTACACTACTCTCAAACTGGTATGCCGTTTCCATCTTTATCTATCCAGTTTTAGAGGTTTATAGAATTACACTACTCTCAAACTGGATAATCGAACTGAAGATACAATGCTATGTTTTAGAGGTTTATAGAATTACACTACTCTCAAACCGTATAGACATCTGCAGTGATATTATCCTTGGTTTTAGAGGTTTATAGAATTACACTACTCTCAAACCATTCCACGCTAGTCCCTCAACAATTCCAGGTTTTAGAGGTTTATAGAATTACACTACTCTCAAACAGGAACGTAGCAAAGTTCAAGAAGAGTTATGTTTTAGAGGTTTATAGAATTACACTACTCTCAAACATATGTCAAGGTTTACCACAGTTACAAAAAGTTTTAGAGGTTTATAGAATTACACTACTCTCAAACAACCCCATTAATTAAATCCCAGTCAAACTTGTTTTAGAGGTTTATAGAATTACACTACTCTCAAACCCCAAATTAAATTTGAGGCTCAAGAGTAACTCGGGCTACCACCAGGTGTAATTCTGTATAATCCTTAAATAACACAAAAATCATTATCTAAAATATACCCATTAATAAGGCTTTTATCAAGATTTTCTTTATCAAAAGATCCTGTCGTTAAACAAACTAATCGCAATTGTCTACTCAACATGTTGAGATAAAATGCATTAATCTCATCATCATTTAAAACTAAATCTAGATTTACCATAATATATACCATGGGAGATAATAATGTATCAACCACTTCTATGTAGGACATGAAATCCATAATATCCCCTGTACGATTAAACTTAAAGTTAAAGCTACCTAGCTTAATAAGTTCAGCAGTACTAATTTCAAGTTTATGTTGGATTGATAAAGGATATCCAAATTCTAAAGAATAATAAAAAGCATGAAGACGATTTACAATATCTGCCACCTCTTCTGTCATCAACAAGGCTTCTTTAGATAATTGATTTTGTAATTTGGTTAATAAGGCTTTACTATTTATATCTACATATAATGGATTAAGTATTATATGTCCATATTTATCTAAATTGAACGCCTTATTATTATCATTTAAAATCCAGGGGCCTTCCCCTCCATCGCATTGTATATCAAGCTCTGTGACCATACGTCGAAATACTTTACAATTCTCAAATGATATAACCGTTACCTTATCACTAGATACTTCAAAGTCTAACGTAGAATCTTGATACATCAATTTCATATCATAAGCACCCTCTCCGTTGAGTCTATAACCTCACTTTGCTTATCTCCTACTACAATCTCCATTCTTGAAAACTGTTTTTCTGTAACAGTTAACATAAACAAGCTACCACTAGGTGGCTTATTTTTACGTACATGGTCCATTATAATGTTGGCACTAGTTGTATTAAGAACTAATTTTGAGTACACAGATTCTTGTAACATGAGGAATCCTGATACAATTAAATACTTTCTAAAATTCCTATATTCTTTTCTATCTTCCGAAGTCAACGTCGGTAGATCAAACATCACTAATATTCTCATAAATCTATAGCTCATATTCTATAAACCTAATCTCTGAAGCATCTTGATTTCGCAATGCATCAAATACACTTTTACAGTAAATGCGAATAGCAGCACTAAATGTCTGAATAGTATCATTAATTTTTACATCTTCAGATAGTAATTCTATAAGTGACAATTTAACATCTCGATTGAATTCTGTAGGTATCGACTTGATAACAACCGCATCAACAAGGCCTCTCAACGGTTCCATCAAATCAGAACCTAAATTATACGGATTAAATTGATTACAGTGATTAAGACCTAGCTGAGTAATATAACCTAACGATAAAATCTCTCGATTTACCGCAGAAAGCAATATCGCATATCCATAATTCAGTGCTGCATTAATAGCATTATCCTGTTCGCGAGAAAATGATTTTCCAAACAAAGCATTAAAATATACTTTTGCAGCATGCCCCTCACGTTGAGTTTCATCATTTAGAGTCAACTCATCAAGATATTGGTATAGTAAATCTGCTTCAACTAACTCCTGATGCTGTAATAGCTCTGCTTGATTCATAATCTTACGTCGTACAATTTCTGTCCATATAGAAGCTTGCAACTCTTTAGACCATTCAGCCTGTTCACGACATCGTTTACTACTATTGTGACTACCATGTAACGGAAGAACCTCACTGGCTGGATTCCGTTTCTCATCACAAAACACAATAGCCACTTTTTTCTTAATCAACTCGTTTAGTAGTACGGCGGTGAGACTCACCGCCGTAGATTCAACAATCAGCATATATATTTCATCAATATATACCTTAGTCGTCTCAAAGTCTTTGCGAATAATCATGTAATTCATTTTAAAATCTAACTTAGAACGACTACTTATGACTACCGTACGCCAACTCATAATAACCCCTAATACTAACACATTCGTTTTAAACTATAGTTACTTCATTAGAATATAATCCTGTAATGGATTCATTGATAACTTTAAATTCATCTTGATTACTTATTTTACTCCCCACAGTTGATCTAGATGCTGTTATTCCTAAAGGCTTAACTTCAAAAGTAGTTTTTTGATTTGTTAATAAGTTTAAAAGCTCTATCAAATGAATACTCTGTTCTTCTAAAGACATTTTTTTAAATAAACCATATCCCTTTTCTGATAATTCAGCTGCTTTATTCCCTTTCATCTTTTGATATATAGGCATTTTAAGTTTACTTACCAAGTAATCAAAGAACTCTATATTTTTCTCTTCTACGATTCTAACCTCTATCGTATGCTTATTATCAAGCACTCTTGTTGATACAACATTTGCCTTCAAATCCTTATTATCTTTTCTCATATTATTAAACTTCTCAAGCACTTTGAGGTATGGAATCCATTCATCTGAAACAATGACTTGAATCGCATTATCAATACAGAAGTTACTATTAGTTTTCCCACCCAAATAATAATAGAATCCATTAACCTTAACTAATTGATTAATGCACAGTTTTCCATAAATGATAGAAATGTCTTTTGCTTGTGGAGTAATAGATGCTACATAGTTAATTAAATCTTGATCAGTTGTATTTCGATTTGTTAAATAGATTGGCAATGGCACGATTTCCTTAATCACTTCGCCTTTTTTACCTGTATATTGAACAATAATAGAATAGGCATTCTTAATTTTTGTCATGCCACCATACTTAGAAACATCTGCAAACACACTAGACTTGGTTTTCATCCCTATATAAGCACCATCTTTAGCTTTCCCTGCAACAATAGCTTTATATATAGTTACATCAGCTAATGCACCAGTTTGTTCTAATAAACGTTTCGTCACTCGAACATCGTTGCTGTCCATCATTTTCTTAACAGTATCCATGCTTGTTTTTACAGCCCAAGCTTTTCCATCTTTAGCATTTGTGCAATTTACATCATAATTGAACATCTTCGCTAAATTATATGTACGATTAGCTCCATTCTTTTTAAAGAATGCACGGAAGTTACGAGTAAATCTTTCATGATATACATTACCAACAACAATATTTAAATAAGCATCTTTAGCATGATGGTGATGATTCAATGAGCGAACTTTGATAAAGTTATTATCATGACGGAAGTCTGTTACATTTTCAGCCTTTACAAAGACTACATCAACACCTGGGTAAAGACGACGCAGTAATGTTGTGGCAGCCTTAACAGATTGATTAGTTTCTACTAGTTGACGAGCAATAAAGCCACTTAAATCATCAGCTGTAAGTGGTGTAATGCGAGTAAGGCGCTCATATTTCCGTTCACTAATAAGACCTTGTTGCTTTAAGAATATCCAGAATGCCTTTTGTGCCTTTTGAATTTCTTTACTAATTGGATATGTATCTGATTTCTGAGCATTTGCAGTTCGTTTACATAACACTAAGTTATCAAAACTATCATCCTTGGTAAGGCTACGAGGATAAATATGATCAATATCATAGTTATCTGTATTTAACTGACTTAAATCTATAACTTCACCGGTATAAGCACAACGCCCCATTTGAGTATAATATAGATACAACTTTTTACTTCTTAACGCCGCATCATCATATTTAGCTAGTCCTGATTTTAGCCCTCCAAACTCTTCGTTCGTAAGTCCACTTAATAATGCATCATCTTTTTTTATCGCTGCATATAAATCTGATAATCGTTTTTGGCGAGAATCTTTTTTCTTTTTCTCCGCTTTATTTGACCGTGTTACTTCTACAAAGATACGAGCCGGTAAAGTTTTTTTAATATGTACAATTTCATCAACGATGCGCAATGCTTGCCATACCGCACGTTTAACAGCAGGTGAAAGCGCTAAATCATCGATAATATCATGAGGGTTCACGATTTGACCTTCTGTTAATTTATCATTTATCTCTTGAATACGTTCCATAAATGAAAATCTATCGCCTAATAGTTCCATCAAGTTATAGCTAAAATCACGCATTGCTTCAATAATGGTTACAGAAGTACCGTCTCCAGCCTTATCACAGCCATCGATACCATTTAGTAATTTCTTAGAAAGACGTCCCCAATCTCGATATCTTAATTTTGACAATTTTTTGATAGCTTCATCATCAAGGCACGAAGCGAATTTTTTACGCAACGTTTCACGTAACATTTTTTTACTTTCACCAAAGATAGTAATATCCGTAATAATCTCTTCGGCCATAGACAAATCAAAATTATTACCAAGAATACGAACCATATCACGATAAGAGGCTAAATCATTTTTAATTTCCCCATCAAGACCTGTAATCTCAGGTTTATGCTTCTCAGGGATATAATTATTATCCTTTAAGAATTGCTCTATACGATTTTTGGTCATCTTCTTATGGTCTTGCTTAAATACAGCCTCAATAAGATGTTCTTTTACTGCTTTCTCTAATGGCTTACCATCAATACGTACATTATTTAGTTCGTTAAGCAACATAAACTCACTATACAAAAGTGATGATTTGGGCAGCACATCCTCGCCCAAAAGGTAAGTGCATTTATTAGTAAGGTTTTTGATAAAAGCTGCTGCTGATTTTTCCCGATCAATTTTATCATCAAAATTCCACGGAGTTACTCGTCCAGATGCTTTCCGAACCGCCCAAGCAAAACCACCGTTATCTACATTATGATGAGTATTTAAAGGCCCTACGTAATACGGAATGCGAAACTCTAGCATTTTAATGAGTTTATCTGCTACAGAATAACCATCTGCCACTACATTTAAGAATGGGAATTTAGATTTACATGTATCAAGAATAGTTTTAAGCTCTTCCAAATGTAATTGATATGGAATAACACCATTATCTTTAATCCGCTGTAATGGCAATAACGTTTGTAATTCAATTTCACTAAGAATATATTCTTTATCCTTAGAGTCTGGTAGTCCCTCTACGACCTTCTTAGTGTACTTATAAAACTCTTCGCGATTACAACTTGTTTCCTCTTTACGACCTTGTTTAATATAGTGTACATAATTGTGTAAACCTTTTTCATCAGCCTTAAACATCTCATTATAAATGCTTCTATCAGCCTTTAATAAAGATTTCAATATAGCTAAATCATCTTTATGCTTGTTGAAAGCTTTTACCTTAGATTCAGAAATAGTAAGACCGGGTTCTTTAATGGACAGGAGTATAATAGCATCATATACAGATTTACAATCATCAATAATATAAATCTCATCACTCCAAGCTTTAGCTAGCTCATCTCGTTTATCGTCATATGTGTCTCCTGTTATTTGAAGCTTTTTAAGGTCTTCTTCTAACTCTTCTACAGAGCCGAACAAGTCTATAAGACTAGCATTTAAACCTAATACTAAATTTGCAAATGCTTTAAGTCTTTTTTTATCTTCTTTGACTTGATCTTTTTGAGTTTTACTAGAAGTATCTACTGTATCAGTAGCTATATATGTATCAACCAAATGTTCTATGGCTTTGGCTTTATCAGATTTTGTTTTTCCAGCCTCCATAAGGATTTGCCCTATAGAGCTAATAGCAGAATTACAATCAAAGCAATTAAATGTAATATTTTCTAAAGCTTGTTTAATAACATCATCAAGCGTTGAAGCATTAGAGTCAAATGTAGCCCCTTCATGAAGGAAGTTACCACGATATTTTAAAATATGATGTACAGCTAAAAATAGTTTGCGAATATCATCAGTACCAGATTTCATCAATTCTGAACGCAAATGATAAACAGTAGGATACTCTTTAAAATAATCTTGATCATTATAGTTTTTATCGATAAACAAAATATGTTTTGAACTATGACCGGTCGTTTTATCCTCATAGTGGTACTTACTTTCACGAAGGCGCATAAAGAATGTAGGATCCACCTGTGCCATAGCATCAGCAAACAATTCTTCTAATAGTTTTAAGCGTAATTTACGACGTTCCAAACGACGACGCATGGATCGGAATCCACGACGTGCTACAGCGGATTCTCCCTCATCAAACAAACGACTTCCCCACATTTTATGAGATCGAAATTTCAGCAACTCATAGGCCTTATTGGTTACTGCCCAGCCCACTGAGCTTGTACCAATATCTAACCCCACAAAATAATCTTTAATTGGATATCCTTTCAAATGACTTGAAATAAGTTGGTTCGATGCTTGCGTTTCCATAAGTCTTCTCCTTTGGAAATTAATAATTGACATTCATCAAATGCTTAACTATACTATAATTAATCCAACTAGTTTTGGAGGTTTACAGAATTACATTACGAGTTCAAATACAAATTTATTTACAATGCCTTCGGGCCGCCCGACGTGGGGCACCTACTCTCAATTCTTCGGAATTGAGATTTTTTATTGCAAAAATTGCTATTTAAATAGTATCTATAATCTATAAGTCACCAACCCCTGTATAATTAACTTCATTTTAGCATAAAATAATAAATAAATTCATCATTTTCTCATAAAACTTATAGTTATACGGGACTTCTTTAAATCTAACTCTATGTCCATGCCCTATAATATATTAGAGTTAATATTAGTCAAAAAAAGTGCACCTCTATGTTTAACGCATAAAGGTGCACTTTAACTATATCAATTTTAAAGATAAATCATAATTTTACTTACTTTATCTCCTTTGTGTTCAAATAGTATGCCATGCATCATATCCGTACGATAGCGATATTTCCCATAAAACCATCGATTATTAGAGTCTACTAAATCAGGTCTACCGTATACATTAAGGACTTTTCGCATGGAGTCGCCTACGGCAATGCCTCTATGTGTTGTGGCATCACGATTCTCGATCATCATATAGGTAACAACTGACTCTACACCATCCATTTTAAAACTCCCAAAGGTAACACCACCATAGGTGAGTCCTCTACTAGTTTCTTTAGTAGGCTGCCCCAAACTTGCTTTCACACTATCAAAGGTATTACCTAATGAAACACCAAGAACCATCATATCCTCGTCTGGTAAGTTAGCACCTACAAGTTGTCCTCCCGCATAATGAGTATACTGCTCAGCTTTCGGCCAATCGTAAGACTGTTTCGCTGCATTTGTTTCAAGGCGATCCCACGTTTTGCTCAACCAACTTGCATCTGTCACATAACTATAACCACTTACCAATTGCAGGCCGATAACAAGCCCCGTAATCATGCATTTTCTTTTCATGTTCTCTCTCCTGAACGATCTTATAAACAACTGAATTACATTTTATCTTTACTTTGCATACGGATTACTTTATTCCGCAGTGTCTCAACATTTGCAAAATCAGAATATTCTACCGTATTACGCAGCTGAATATGAGAATATGGCGTAGCCCCATCAATATAAACTAAGCTCATTATATATACATTCTTGTCATCACGTAAGAATCGATGCATTAAAGACGTTTTTCCTGGTTGATAGTTATCTACTAAAAGACTAGGAACGCCATTATTCCAAACAGATGCTGATTGAATAGGTGCATCACCTATGATTTGACTTTCTGGCTTTATTTCCGAAATCTCGTCAATAAATGAATAGATATATTTATCATCTACTTTTACAGGTTTCTTAGCTACAATAAGTCGGATACCTGATCCACGATAGTCTCTCATTTCGGCAGAGTCCTTTAACGGTTTCTGTGCTATTAGTTTGAGCCCTTTAGGAATACGATATGTGAAATTATCCCATTGAATACTTTCACTATAATGATCCATGTCATCTAACGATCGAATCGACGGAATTACATAATTACTCATAACGTGCTCGAGCTTGCCGGTAACAGGCTGATTTTTGTAGCTAAGACCTACCATATATTCTTGATTCGGTTGATTAAATAAACCAACTACAGCAACCATAACAGGCGTATTCTCACCGAAAGACTCAGTTTCAATAGCCCATTTACCATGTGTGATACCCGGATATGTAAACTCCCCTTTTCGCTCTGATTTTAATTTGCCTAATGCATCATCATAATTCTGTTTTGTACCAATCGCAAAAAATATGGAATTCTCTCTTACAATAGATAAACGTTCACCATCACTGCGTTTTGGGTAATACTTACTTGCTAATAGTAGTCCAGGAACAGATGCCCGAATGTTATTACGCTCATCATGCAACAACACAACTGCAGACTCATTAACAAGTAAGTCCATCAACTTCTCCGAATCGCTTGCTATCTGATTGACTTCATCTCGTGTTAGTCCCCAGTCAGTTACATACATGTCCATGCGTTTTTTAGATTCAGAATGTAATTTTATAACATCACTAGCTCCTACATTGCTCAAGCTACCGGCCCGATAGTTTTCATAGGCATTGGCAGGGATATTCGCATCTGCCCCTGGTATAGGTGGCTGTCCTGCTGGCACTTCTATCTGTACAGCGCTTACATTCATGGTGAAAGCAGCTAGTACAGCCATGATAATCAAACTTTTACGTAACATAAAACCCTCTCTTTTTTCTCTCACATTACAACATAAATAAGCACAACCTTATTAGCATAAGTATACTATGTAAACAAGGCTGTGCCTATTATTAATAATTTTATAATTTAGTATATGTATGATATATCTATAATTGGTATATATAAGGTTTATCTCCATTTGACGATATATCCCTTTATCCCTATAATATAAGTAGATAGTCAGACGAGTAGTGACGTCAGGCTCATCTCACAAACAAATAACATGTAGAAATGGCCTTTTCGTTTTATCCAATTTCCGAAGAAACGAAGGGCTATTTTGCTATTTCTAGACAAATAAGCGCCACAAGTGCTCCAAAGGATATCATGACTGATAAAATCCCAAGGATAATCATAATGATTTTATAACCACTCATAAGCAACCCTTCCTTCAAAAACGAAGAGAGGCCCAACCTCGCCTAACTATCCTAAGTCTATTATAGAACGAACTAATATGCGATACAATAAGCATTATATTATATAAATATACGAATAAACTAATAAAAGCCAAGTTATTCCTAACTATGAATAGCTTGGCTTTTGCATTATGTAAATAAGTTAAGAATATATCAGAAATCTAATATGAGTGTTTAGGCGCTTTTAAGAGCTAATGAAGAATCAGTCCAGTAATGATCAGAACCGGAGCCAAGTAAGAGACACAAAAATAACAATAGCTAAAACAATAAGAGTGCCATACATTAATAGCCCTAGCTTTATAACAAAATCTATACTATAAAAGATAGATGCTCCCACTAAAGATCCCTCTTTCAGAGAAATGTACCAGGCTTTCACTCTATAATATATATTAGGTTTATCAAATGCGGGATAAATCTTTTCATACCATAAAATAATCCCCGGCAAAATACAAATATTCCCAAAGGTAAATATCAATACTGGAAGATAATCCCTCAATGGATATGCTTCTAATACATATCGATCGTACAGCAGATTACTAAAGCCCCAAAGAGAGAGCCCCCAAATAAGCAAAAGTATAAGTTTTAACAAGAGTCCAAAAACAAGTTTAATTATCCATCTAAGTCTATCCACTGCTTGAACCATTCTCGTATTGTTCATAACCTATCACGGCTCATCATCATAGGCCACTCCATAGGCCTTCTGATAGATTATATTTGCTATTGTATACCGTTCCATTCCAAATTGAGGTGGTAATATCATCGCTTCTAAATGTTCTTTTTGAAGTCGTTGACGGCGTGTTTTACCTTCATTATTAAAAGCAATGCCACCGTTAACGGTCCCTATAATACCGGAATTTTCCTGTTTTGCACGCCAAATAGAGATATACGGCGTATTAGCGCCTTGTTGTAATCCTCTGTTATGAATAGTAATCAAATGACGTAAGGATCGCTCCAAGTCGTAATCATATTGCAGTTGAATGCCTTGAATGAGATTTGATGCAGGCATTAAGACGTAAATAGTCGCCTCCACATGTCGATGACCATCGGGTGCATCCACAGCTTTAATGGAACTGAGGTCCAAGTATTTGCCATCCCCACGGCCAGAATCAACGGTTGAGTCGATATGCTGATAATGCTCCGGATTTAGTAACTCAGCCTGTGATACGGCTTGACCTTTCATAGGTAATACGAGGCAGGCTAATAACCATAGTGAAAGTAAATATATGCGTTTCATCGTCCACCTCACTGTACCACAATATCATCAAAATGCTGCTGATACGCAGACATAAACATAGCATCAGCTAAATTATACATAATAATATTCTTGCGATTAAGCGGAAGATTCCTAGTACCTTCCGAAGATGGGTTCTTCTTAAGCGCACCATCCAGTGTATAAATCGCACTATCTGAATCAGACATAAATAAGCCCGACTTACTTTCACTAGCCTCAATCAAAGCCAGCATAGATGGACTAGGATTCATCATATTAGATGATTTAATCAAAGTCGCCAATGAATAGTTTGCATCATAATTAACAGTAAGCTTATTTTCCATAATCTCAGCCTGATAGCGCGACGTGTGTACCACATAATAAATAGCACTTAATGTATACTGTGGTGGCGCATACTTTTGAACCTCCACAGAATAGGTATTTAAATACACATACATACCACCACCATCATTAACAATAGCACTCGGTTTCTCATACTCATGCTGATGAACCAACTTAAACTGTGGTGATGTCTTCAGCTCCTGAAATGTAATTGCCTCTGTAGGCATGGTGAAAGCCAGCAACACAAGAGCTAGCATCAAAATACGTTGAATCATAAAAAACCTCTCTCAAAAAATGAATCTTGTCTCTCAATAAAATAAGCACAGTCTTATTAGCATAAGTATACTATGTAAATAAGGCTGTGCCTATGATTAATAATTTTATAATTTAGTTCCTAATATATATACATTCTCCAACGTTCCAAGAAACTCCTCTTTGTATTTTCCCCAGTTTTTATGGATAATTAAACTATACTTGATATATGCACCGCAAGTAGTAAGGGTGATTTAGTATGAATCTCTAGATCGTGTAAATTTTTGGAGGTGTCATATGGATTCTCTGACTATTATTTGGGTTATTGTTTGCGCCTATTTATTACTGAATTTATTAGTCGGCGTGTATTGTCATATTCGTGTAAAAGATAGTACTGACTATCTACTCGCAGGTCGTCGTATTGGGGTTCTTATGACGGCAGGCACATTAGCAGCTACGGAAATCGGTGGTGGGAGCACCGTAGGTGTAGCAGCGAAAGCGTATGGTTCTTGGGGCTTATCTGCAGGTTGGTACGTCGTATCTGCAGGGATTGGTGTTATTCTCGTTGCTTTCATCGCACCACTCTTGCGGCGTGCCATGGCAACAACTGTACCGGAAATCATCGGCCGTCGTTTCGGCGCATCTAGCCATCTCATTACATCCATTCTATCCATGCTGGCAACGATTACACTGGCCGGCGTACAGATTACAGCAACTGCAACCATTATTAGCGTTCTCACCGGGCTTTCAACAGAGCTCGCCATCCTCATCTGCGGCGCGGTACTCGTAATTTACACCATGTCCGGCGGTATGTGGAGCGTAACGATGACGGACGTTATCCATTTCTTCGTCCTCGTTGGGGGCTTCTCCCTCGCTGTGCCATTCGTATTGCACAATGTGGGTGGCTGGGAATCGGTAGTAACAAAATTGCCGCCTGAACAATTAGGATTTACAAAGGTTGGTTGGAAAACCATCATCGGCCTCATCATTATGTACTTCATGACCTTCTCCACCGGCCAAGAATCCGTACAACGGTACTTTGCTGCGAAAGATGAAAGAACGGCCGTTCTCGGCTCTATCATTTGTGGGATTATTATGGCTCTATTCGCCTTTGTTCCTGCGGTTTTAGGCCTCGTAGCATTGGCTGAATTCCCGAACATCGAAGCGAACAATGCGGTGGCAACGGTAGCGCTTAACCTCATGCCTCCTATAATGGCAGGCTTCGTTATGGCCGCGGTCGTGTCGGCAACGCTTTCATCAGGCGCAGGCGACCTATTAGGCGCCGCAACTGTATTTACTAAGGATATTGTGGAACATCATTTTGGTAAAAGCCTCACCGATGCTCAGCTCACTAGATATAGCCGTCTATGTGTGCTATTCCTCGGCATCATCGCTATCATAATCTCCCTCGTAAGCAAAGCCATCATTCCGATGCTCGTATTTGCTTTCACAATGAGATCCGCTGGCCCATTCGCCGCATTCCTACTTGGTCTCACGTGGAAAAATGCAACAGCTGGCGCTGGCATTTGGTCCATCGTGCTCGGCTCCATCGCAGGCGTGTACTGGGAATTCGTTGGCAACCCATATGGTATTATGTCCATCATCTTCGGTTCCATCGTCAGCCTCATCGTCTTTGTAGCTGTCGTATGCATTGAAAGAGCCATGGGTAAACCACCGGCTTCTCCGGCTATACCTGATGATGTAAAAGAAATATAATCAGTTTGTTATAATCTGTGACTTAATAATAGACCTAAAAGTACTATAAAATTACAATTATAAAACCAAAAACTCCTATCGGTGAAAGCCAATAGGAGTTTTTCTTATTTTACAACGACATCATCAAACTGTATGCCATACACGTGTTCATCATAATTTGACGATATATAATAACCTTATTATAATATAAGAAGATAGTCAGACGAGTCGTACCGTCAGGCTCATCTCTAGTTACATAAAAACATGAAGAAATGGCCTTTCAGTTATCTAGTTACACTAGGCAACGGAGGGCTATTTGTCTTTTGTAAGACAAATAAGCGCTATTAATGCCCCAAAAGCAATAACCACAGTTATCACCTGTAATAAGAGCATGATTAATTCATAATCACTCATAGGCTTATCCCTCCCTTCAAAAACGAAGAGAGGCCCAACCTCATCTAACTATCCTAGCTCTATTATAGAACGAACTAATATACGATACAATAAGGAACGAATAATAGGGATATATAGATAAATATAAGAAAAACTTCTAGCGAATTAAACCAATGAACTGCACCCCAAAATTGAACACAATTTTTGGGGTGCGGTTCAAAATAAGATAGAGCCTTTATCTATTTTCTTATTTATTTATAAATTACCAACTTCAAATTAGTGAATAATCCAAATAGCAATTGTACTTGTAATGAAGGTAACGATTACAGGTACGCTTGTACGTTTTACAAGATCGAAACTAGAGATATTTGCAATACCAGCTACAGCGATCATAACAGCACTAATTGGGCTGAGTAGGCGGCCTACGCTCGCTGCATTTTGCATACCGAGAAGGATTGTTGTCGCATTACCACCTAGGTCAGCTGCAAAATTTGGAACCAATGGAGCAAATGCAAACATAGATGCAACGCCAGATCCCATTACGATACTTAAACCTGTAATAATTGTAGATACAATAACACCTACTACATCAGCAGAAATAGCAAGGTCTTGGATAGCAACAACGAATTCTTTTACGATACCCAAAGAAGTTAAGCCGAAAGCAAACGTTTCACCTGCAACGATCAATGTTACAGTGTTAGCAAATTGGTCGCCCATACCTTTGAAGAAGGTTTGGATGCTAGCCGCCATTTTACGGAAGTCACGATGACGGATAAGTTCACAGCCCATAGCGATGAACAAACTAAGGAACATCGCAAGGTTTACATTCATCTTAACACCTTGAATACCATATTCACTGAAGCCAAGGATAAAGATTAATGGCAACAATGGTAAGAATATATACGGTAATGGACCAACTTCGAGGTCATCAGATTTATGAGCCTCCACATATTCCGTAGGAACATGGCCAGACTTTTTATCCAAGTATTTTTGCCATACGAAATGAGCAATAGCAGCCATTAAACCACAGATAATATATACTTTCAACTGATAATCTACAAAGTACTCATGAACAGGCATGTTTACTGTTTTGGATACGAGCAATGTAGTGGCAGAGGCAGGACCGATGTCGAGCAAGTGACCTGTAGCAACAGCCGCTGCAGCACCTACAGGACTAACACCTAAGCGTACAAGAATTGGGAAGATTGTCACCATCATAAGCATTGCAAGGCCAGAAGCACTTGGAATTACAAGGGACATGAACATATTTAGAATAAATGTAAGCGCCATTACTAGGTATGCAGATTTCATTTTACCAAGTGGTTTAATGGCTGTTACAACAAGGCGAGAGCTAGCACCAATGTGGTCCATGTACTTCGCGAAACCAGTACAAGTCATGATCATGAGGCCAAGGTTCGCCGCATCTTTAGCAGTAGTAATATTAATAAATTCAAATGCATCAAAGAAAAGAACCCCTGTAGCCTTTTTTGCTTCTACAAAAGATGTTGTATAGCCAAGCAAGTACGCGGCAAACATCATAATGAGACCGCCCAATAACAATACAGTTTGTGCTTTAAACTTCTTAATAACCAGTGTTCCCGTTATGGCTATAACCAATAAACAAACTAATAAATTCATACATGTTCCCTCCATTCACAACACAATACTTAAAAGTTTTCCTTTGCTTGTTTGAAATCCTCTTGGATTTTTTCTAGCAAGCCCGGTGTTTCAAGGATTTCCTCCACGGATAAAGCTATGCCCTTCGCGCCATACATGATAGCATCCTCTGCGAGTTGGCTTTTACCATTATCTAACCATTCTTGAGAATGACTCGTCACACCCTTACCTACAAATTTCACACGCAAGCATGCACCTGGCACGCGGAACGTAACACTAGAGAAATCGGTGGATCCTGTCACCTTACGAGGCTCGGAAATCTCTGGGGCCCCTACTTTTTCTGCATTTTTTAAAAGTATATCGTTCAAGGTTTGTACATTGACTTTGTTGTCGTACGCCTTAACCTCTTCCCATTCCATCGTAGCGCCCACCTGTAAAGCCGCACCTTGCGCCACGTCTTTCACACGAGCCACAACCTCGTCGAGACGAATGCGACTAGAGGAACGAATATACCACTGGGTACACGCATAATCAGGTACGATGTTCGCGGCTTTGCCACCGTCAGTGATAATGCCGTGCATGCGAACCTCAGTCGGTACGTGCTCGCGCAAGTACTCCATGCCGTTAAAGAACAACAACACCGCATCTAACGCGCTGATACCCTTCTCTGGGGCAATCGCCGCGTGAGCAGACTTGCCGTGGAACTTGATATTAACGAGATTTAGCGCCAAAGACTTGCCGTCTACCGTGGTCGTATCGCTGCCATGCATCATGAAAGCGAGATCTAAATCGTCAAACACGCCTTCACGAGCCATAACAAGCTTGCCGCTCGCCGTTTCCTCTGCAGGCGTACCGTACACAACCAACGTGCAAGGTACTTGCAACGTGCGTTTCAAAGCGATTGCCGCCATGCAAATAGATGGACCTTGCAAATTATGACCACATGCGTGCCCCAAGCCTTCAAGGGCATCGTACTCGCAAAGCAAGCCGATCTTAGGACCTCCACCGTTTACATAGTATACCGCTCTAAAGGCAGTCTTAAGACCACTCACCTCGCGGTCAACGATGAACCCTTCCTTCTCTAATAAATTCGTCAATAACTCATGAGCTTTAAACTCTTCATTTCCGAGCTCAGGATGATCGAAAATGAAATCATTTAACTCCTTCATGGGCTTTCTTAATGCTTCAATCTCTTGTAAAAGCTGACTCATTTCTACCTCCAACATACACACTTAAAAATCCTAAATTCATACAACTATAAATACAAATCTTATGAGAATTGTATCTAATAACACAAGTCGTACCCGTACTTAATACATTTTAACGCACTTATATTTGTTCCGCATAATGGAACGTTATTCCATATACTGAGCAAAAAAAATAAATTTATAAGGTCGCCCCCATGTGTTCAGAAATGGTTTGACCTAATGTGATTATCACCGATAGATACTCGTTGACACGCTCTTCTGTGTAGTCCCCTATAGGACCAGAAATGGTCATGACCGCCTCTAGCTTATTGCCAAAGGAGAAGATAGGCACTGCAATTGATGCCGCATCAGGTACCCGATTACCTCGTGTTACCACATACCCATCGTTACGAATTTGGGAACTTTCATCAGCACTCATATCCGTATCCTTGAAGTCCGCTAAATAGGCACCAAAGATCTTACCAGCCGCCCCTTTAAAGATAGGATAGACCGTGCCGATCTTGATATCGTTCCGCAACGGCTTGTCCGCCGCAACGCGCTCGATACATATGCGATAATTGCCTTGCGCCAAGAACAAATTCACGGACTGCTGCAACTGATCCCGAATGGATACCATGTAGGGCTGCGCAATGGCCCGCACATCCAAGGACGTAAGAAAAGACTTTGCCATCGGCAAAATGCCCCAAGACAACTGATACTTCTTGTCCCTATTAAACTCAACCCAATGATGAGCTTCAAAGGTCTTGAGCAACCGATGGACAGTAGCCTTGGGCAACGCCGTCGCATTCGCCAACTCGGTCACACCAAGCGGGCCTGCCTCTAATAACTTGAGTATCTCTATACCACGCTCTATTGATTGAACCATATTCATATCCAAAGAAACATACTAGATTATTACCATTTAATACGTTTCTATATTCTAATAAAACTAATGATAAATTTAACAATATACATAATCTGTTAGATCACTTTAGATGCCTCTGAAAGACATATAGTGCAACTAAGTCATTACAAACATAACAATAACACATTCATGAAAAATTTAAAAATAACTAAGATGCATAAGTCGTAATTTCACTACCACCAAAAAGAACCATTAACACAATCCACCGTATTGTGTTAATGGCTCTTTTAATATAACTAAAATTTTATAGAAAGATTGCAGTATAGCCAAGCTTTAAGTCTTATCCCTACAACAGAATTAAACCTCATGTGTTTCTCCAAGTTTAGCAATAAACACTTATTCTCCTAATAGCCGTTCTACTAAATCGATCCAAATAGAAACACCATCTTCTAAGGCACTTGTATCAAAACTCATGTCAGGATGATGCAAACCTGGACGCAAATTACACCCAAGCCCAAAGAAACCTGCTTTCAAGCTTGGCTTTTCCACAGTGTAGAAGAAGAAATCTTCCCCACCTGGTGTGTAAATTGGATCAATGCAGTTGCTTTTACCAAGAATAGAAGATATAGAGTCAGCTAATAGAGCCGTTGCCTCGTCATTTAACTCAGCCGCAGGAATACGGGAGGAATCCAAAACCTCAACAGTCGCACCGATAGAAGCAGCTGCCCCTTCAATAGCTGGTAAAAACTTAGCACAAAGCTCATCCATCGTTTTATTATATTGTGCACGTAAATCCCATGTAACAACCGCTTTCGCTGGAATCGCATTCGTTACGCCAGAGTCACAAAGGAAACGAGTCGCCTTAACACTATAATTATCAGTTGGTTTTAAATGGATAGCATTAACTGCATTAACCGCTTGAGCCGCTGCATCCAAAGCATTAATCCCTAAATGAGGGCGAGCACCATGAGCTGGCTTGCCATGAAAAGCAATGACCATACGGCAAGAGGATGCATAATGAATCGCAGGGCTAGCCTGCCCATTTTCTGCTTCTTCAAATGGACGCACATGCGCACCAAAGATGTATTCTACATCATCAATAGCTCCACCCCTAATCATGCTATTCGCACCAGAACCTAGCTCTTCCGCGGGTTGAAATAAAATCTTTAACTTACCACGTTTTACTATTTGCTTTTCTTTAATAATTTGAGCCGCAGCCAACAGCATTGACATATGTCCATCATGACCACAAGTATGACGAGATACATGTTTGCCATCGATAATATGACCAAGCGCATCCATATCGGCACGAAGCGCTACCACTGGACCAGATCTACCGCTATCATAGATACCGATAATGCCCGTTTCTCCGCCCACATTACGTGTTACATCGTAGCCGTAACTTTCCAATTTTTCTGCTAAAAATACGGAAGTCTTGAACTCTTGAAAACCTTCTTCAGGAATTGTATGTAAATAATTATAGAAATTTAATACTTCACTCATCGCCAACACCTCTTTCTATAGAATAGCGTCTAACACATTAATTATACTACACAAATATCTGCTTTTAAATCAGTTGAAATAAAAACTTTTAATAATATATATAACTTTTATAAATGATATTCTTGCACTATTTATTATCTCTACTATATAATTATAAATCATATAACTCTATATGTTTTATGTAGGAGGTTGAAAATCATGAGTGACCCTAACAATGAGAAAAACTATACTCAATTTACTAAGAAGGTGACTGTCGGTTGCTATATTGCATTAGCTGTAGCAGTCCTATTCTTCTCAGGATTACTTAACAATGTAGAAGGTTTTAAATGGCTCTCTGCATTAGACTTTGCGACTGTTTCTGGTAAATTTGGTACCATGGTCAACCCTGCAAAAAATACCTTTATTGGGGAAGGCGGCGTTAGCGCTCGCGCAGGTTTCCTCTTTGCCTTGGGCTTAACACCAACAGTTATGTTGGCATTGGGTGTACTTGAGATTTTAGAACATTACGGTGCAATCCGTGCAGCCCATAAATTAATGACTCCATTATTGAAACCTATTTTAGGTATCCCTGGATTAACTGGCCTTGCAATGATTACGGACTTACAAAGTACAGATGCAGGTGCAGCGATTACCAAAGACCTTTATGACAACAATCTAGTTAACCGTAAAGAATTAACAATTATGACGGCATGGCAGTATAGCGGTGCGGGCATGATTAACAACTACGTGGCCATTGGATCTGCTATTTTTGCGTACTTAACAGTACCAATTATCCTTCCACTCATCGTAGTATTTGTTATGAAGTTCTTTGGTGGTGCCGTATGTCGAATCGCACTTAATACAGTATTCAAGGGAGATTTCAAAGATGAGCAACAATAAAGAAACAAACAATCCATTTGATATATTTATTCGTGGTGCACGAAAAGGCTTTACGCTAGCCACTCAAAACTTATTACCAAACGTATTGATGGCATACACACTTGCCGAGCTATTACGCATCTTAGGTATCATGGCATTTTTAGGTAACCTATTTGCTCCTGCAATGGCTCTATTTGGTCTTCCAGGTGAAAGCGTAACAATCTTGTTAACAGCGTGGTTATCCTACTCTGCTGGTATCGGCGTTGCAGTTAACTTGCTTTCTAACAATACGATTGATATGATACAAGTGACTATTTTGGCTCCAGCTCTACTCTTAATGGGCTCCCAAATCCAATACATGGGCCGATTACTAGGTGTAGTTGAAGTACCTAAAAAATATTGGCCAATGCTTATGACTATCAGCGTTGTAAATGCATTGATTTCCATGGTTATTATGAAAGCATTTGTATAATATCAAGACAATAGAATACTTTAACACTAATACAATAACTGAAACAAACCAAAAGGCAGTACTAATATGAAATATAATAGTACTGCCTTTATTCTTTTAACAAAATACCAAATATCTATATCACTATTAAAATATAGAATATGTCTTATTCTCAACATTGCTCAATATGCATAATATACATATTGAATATTCATTCCCCGTATGTTTTAATGAAGACAAATACCATTCGTTTATGACAAATTAAATATGTATCCTTCCTTTATTAGAGAAATTCACTATATTTACGCTACATAATAGGTCTTTACTACCATGCTTATATAAATCTTAAACACATCATGGTAGCTTTTTTATTACGTAAAGGAGTATAGATGTATGAGCAAGGAGAAATTAGAGTTTGTAGAACCAGTTGATACAAACATAGATAATGAGTACTCTAGAGAGCCTGTCCCGTTAGGGGCAAGGAAGTCCTGCTTTTCTCTCACTATCGTTTGGACAGGGTTTGTTTTTCTTGTTACTAGTATGATGGCTGGAGGCGGGTTAGCTGCGGGGCTGACTTTCAACGAATTATTATTAGCCATGATTCTAGGTAATATTTTCTTGTGTATCATTGCAGGGCTAGTGAGCGTTATTGCCTATAAAACAGGCCTTACCTTTGCCCTTTTGACTCGATACAGCTTCGGTCAGGAAGGATCTAGAATTGCCTCTCTCTTCGTACCTATCGTCAATCTAGGTTGGTACACTATTCAAGCGGCTTTATATGGACATTTTATTGCTCAAGTATTCAACCTTTCCTATACGGGCGAAGTCATTGCTATGATGCTCAGCGCCGTTATCATGGGTATCTTTGCAGTTCTCGGCATTAAATCCCTCGCCGTATTCGGCTATATTGCAATTCCGTCCATCGTATTCCTCTCCCTAGGAACAGCGGCTCGCTCGGTTCAAACAATCGGTGGCTGGCAAGAATTGTTTAACTATGTGCCATTACAACCTATCGATTTACTTTCAGGCATTACCATCGTTATCGGTACATGGATTCTATCTACTGCCACATGTATCGCCGATATTATGCGCTATGGTAAAAGCAAGAGAGACGTTATTACAGCGAGCACAATTGGTTTATTAGGCGGCAATACCTTGATGATCAGCTGCGGTGCTATCGCAGGCGTTGCTATGAATGATGGTGACTTAATCAACGTACTATTAAGCTTTGGCCTCGTATTCCCAAGCTTACTATTGTTGACTACAAATATCTTCACCACAAATGGTGCGAACCTGTATTCCACATCATTGAACCTAGCTAACTCTTTCAAACTAAATAGAAATATTATGCTAGCCGTGCTCATTGCTATCTCTGCATTAGCAACAATGACACAACCATATAAAATCGACTCCCTCTTTGTATTCTTAAGTACACTAGGCATCATCGTTCCGCCACTATGCGGTATTATCTTAGCAGACTTTTACCTGGTTCATCGCGGAAAATATATCGATTACAACAAAGCGACTTTCAAAAAATGGAATCTAGTTCCATGGATCACATGGGCCATCGCATTGGTCTGTGTTAAATTCATACCATTCGGACTGGCTTCGCTAAACGGGATTGTAATCGGTGCCCTACTGTACGCAGTCATTACGTATATTGTTAAACCTAATGTTGTTAGTGAAAGCAAAGGGTGATTATCATGGCAATTCATAAACTATCTGCTATACTAGGCACAATCATTATGGGCATTGGATCCTTTATTACCTGTCTAGCCACAAGTGAAAGCGCCATTACCCTTGGTAACGGCATGCTCGTGGTAAGCATTATTATGATGGGATTTGGATACTCGAAATGGCAGCCTTAAAGAAATAAAACCTAGATAAAATAAAGAGCTCTACCTCAATTGAGGTAGAGCTCTTAACTATACAACAACTTCTTTAACTTTAACACCCTGTAACTGTAAATATGTGATTACATTTCTATCATCCTCGTAAAAGCATAACTCACCCTTTTCACAGTCAAATATCTGACAAAACTCTTGAATACCAAAACATATGTCATCTTGGCTTTTATCGCTAAAACGAATATGTTTATAATCTGTAATATTATTATAGTCTAAAATTTTTTCAATTCTACTCGGATCTGCAGCAGTCCATAACCCGACCATATTTGCGTTTACTTCTTGCAAAAGCTGATATAGTTCTTCATTAATACTGATAAGATGCAAATTCTCACTTACATATGCTTGTTTCATCTGTACAATATCAGTCATTTCTGCATTCGTCAGGGATGGATACCATGACGCAACAACCGTTCTTGTGATTCTTTTACAAGGTGCTAATACTTTCAACCCCAACAAGGATAAAGCAAATATGTATGCTTTATTATTTAAATCATTAGTAAAGAATAATGTATTATCTATATCGAGTATATGAAACAAGGATTCCTCCTAATATAATATTAGAATAAATTATCTTGCTTTGTACTAGTCACTCTTTCTAAAGTGCTAATTCTATATTTTGCTATTTCATCAATGGTGATGAAAGCAGGATTCTTTCGAGCAGCTTTCGCTAACACTTTTACATTGCTCGCCTCAACAAACTGTTTATTTAATTCCATTTCATCAACATGACTATCATTTTTTTTATCATACATAACACAAGTTTGATGTTTGTATTTCAATGCTTTATTCATAGCATGTCTAGCACCGCTATCACCCTTTTTTACAGCATAGCTTGCAATTAGGATAACAACCTTTGCAAACATAGCTTGTAAACGATCCCTCTCGATATAGCGCTTAGTCATCTCAAATCTAGGATTACTAGGTGATGTATAGTATTCACTTATAAGTAACCCACCAGTCTCTACAATCTGTTTTGCTTGTTTTGTATGTTCTTTAGGTAAAACTTCATTTATAGGTGATGGTAATATAGCAATTGTTTTACCACCTAGTCGCATACATTCTTCATGAGCAATTACATCACAACCTTTAGCCAGACCACTAACAATAACTTGCTCTTTCTTTACAAGCTGTGAAACAATCTTTCGCTCTCGTTTTTGAATATTTTCACTAGGGCTTGTATGTCCAATAACAGCAATATTATTATTCAAATGATGTAACAGAGATATATCACCCTTATAAAACAACAAATACGGTCTATCACCTTTTGCCTTAACAGTTGGATTAATAAGAGGAAAATCTTGATCAAATATACATATTACTCCATCAAGAGCAGTATTAGTCTCTATCTCTTTAGTTAACTGATTTACCATATCAATTACTTGAATATCCTCCTCTATGGCACTAAGAAAGTTAGACTCGGAGTTATATAGTTTATGAAATTGTGCTCTTGAAGGTATAGTACCTACTATTTGGGCTGCCCATATTTTAAGTGCTATATCACTAATATTCAAAGTCTTACCTCTTTATAAATCAACATATTAATTATTATGTTGTGTACGTCCGATAACATATAGTATAACTCTTTTAGCTCCCGCATCTAATAACGCCTGAGCGCAATCCTCATCAATATTTACTTTTGGAGTATAAATATCATCAACTAAAATAACAACTTTATCTCGTACCATATCAGCATTAATATGACAGGTATCCCTTGTAATTCCTTTATATGGTTTAGGTCCATTATTAAAATATCCTCGTAAAGGATTATGTAAATGGGTTGTTTTCGTTTCTGTATGTCGCTTAATACACTCTGTACCATCTATCATATTAGGGTAACCATTAGCACGAAGCATTCGCACACAATCTTGAATTGTAAGTCTAAAACCTAATTGGGATGGTCGTGTAAATACCTTAGACCGAGGTACTACCACAATCACTGCCTCATCTAATTGACGCTCCTCCATAATAGCAGGTAAATCCTTATGTACTATATCATACACTTCCTGCCGAGCAGCATCAATACGCCTTTGACCCTCATTATTAATTAAATTTTTCAAAACATTCAAAAAATCTGGGTTACCTGGTTCTTGATAATGAAGATATGGCTGATGATAATAAACAAGAGTATGCTCAGACAAGTAATCATTTTTTCTAATCGTGAAACGTTCCATAAAAAACCTCCATGTATATAAACCAAATAAAAAATGCCTAAATGCAAACAACTTTATTATCGTTAACACTAAAGGATATAAGTAGCTATATGATATAACTCAAAATACATTAATTAAATATAATCACTACTTTTTGTAAAAACATTCATCACGTCTATTTATAGATGTAATACTTTTATACTCTCACATTAATATATATTCTTATTTTATCATCTTATCTTCATAATTCAAAATATCGCCATTAACTATAATTATGAGTCATAATATCCAACTTAAACTTTAATACAAGCATGTATATTTTCATATAATCTTATTTATATAAGCATATTATTTGCTTGTCTAATAAAAAGTCCGTCTAGTATTAGAATACAAAGTTCTAATACTAGACGGACTTTTTATTATTATCCTTATACTAAAATTTCATCTATTAGAATTAGATCGACAAGCTTTACACCAAGATTGATTTCTAACCTGTCCACCACTAGACATTTGTCGATAGCCAAAATTACTAATAGGCTTTTCAATATGACAATGTGGGCAGATTCGAGTAGGTTCACTACCATCAAATCCATGCGATTGAATTATAGGTCGTTCATTATTACACATATATATCACCTCTCAATTAATATAAGTAATAATATATTTTTAATTATTAATAGTACTAATAATCCAGTTAATCCAAGAAGTCACTGTTCCTGCTCTTCTTTTATTAGTGGATTTGCTATATGGTAGTTTAGTTTTAGGATCTACAACACCAGACTGCAAAATAATAGTAATAATTTCTTCTTTAGACGGCATCTCTTCATTATCACAATACGCTTTATACGCTAGATAAAAGACTTTAAAAGATAAAATCCTTTCTATCAACTTTAGCTGTCGTTGTTTATAAGGCATAGAAAACAATTCATACCCTAATTTAGTTAAACAATAAGAACGATGTCCATCTTCATCTATACTTCGTTCTACAAAACCTAAGTATCTTGCTGCATCTAAATAATAAGAAGATTGACGTGTATCAAAGGAATATTCATCAGTTATGGAGTCTTTTTCCATATCATTAATATATAACAATTCACAAATATTAATTACACGTTCAAATGAATCCGCCTGTGGAAATGGTACTAATGGTTCTCGATTAAATCGCACTATATCCATTATCATCTTCACATCCCTTCTCGAGATATGTGTATTTTCTAAGCAATAACGTTTGTGCTTAACTAATTCTAAAGAATTATAGTTCTGTAGATCAGTAAATTTATATTCATATAAATAAAAAATACTATTAGAATAAATTAAAAATACTGGACGAACAGGTTTATCCCCCATTTTACGTTGCCAAGTACGGAATGGGTAATATAATTGACGAATCAAAAAATTATCTGATAAATCACGCTTAGCTTCCATAAAAGCCAAGCTACGAATACCTTCAAAAGCTGCATCAATTTCAATCTGAGAATTTTCTACATTTATAAATGAACTGATAGCTACATCATCATTATATAAACTTGCATAAAAACTAAAGTTTTCAGAACTCATACGTCCTGCAATAGTAGGTAATAACTTCTCATCCTCTAAAAAATCGCCTAATATACCTGATATATAGGCCATATTTAACGCTTTGCTTTCACTATTTATAGAGTGTACATCAAGACTCTTAATATATTCAGGCGGAGTTAAATACGTTATATCAGAGTCTATAAATTCAAACTTATGATAGGCTTTTATACGAGATATATAATAATCACCCCTAGTAATAGGTAAAATCGTCAAATCATGTTCAAGAAATAATTTTGGACGCTCATCATAATGATCAAATTTAACTGCTAAACGTGGCTCATAAAACTCTTTAATTTCATCAGCAGAAATCTTATAATAACCATATTTATTAACCGATTCAACTATATTATATTTAGTATTCAAATTATCCCAAGTAATATCTACTTTTCTAGCTTTTACCGCCTTACTCATAGTTTCTTACAATAACCTCATCTACACAGCCGCGTTTTGAACCTACGGAATTAATAGCACGTTTTGCAGGAACAATAGTAATATTAAAATCACTATAAATATCTTGTATAAATTCTGTTGCAGAGTTTGAAAGCATAAATTTAATACCAGCCGCATCAAGATTCCGACAGCAATCACGTAAAGCAATTTGATCTTCTCGACTAAATCCTCCCGCATTATAACCAGTAAAACTGGCTGTTACAGATATTGGATCATATGGAGGATCCAAATAAACAAAACTATTTTCTGGCAAACCTTGAACCGCTTCAGAATAGCTCGTATTCAATATAGTCACATTAGCCGTATTAAAGTATTTATTGACAGCACGAAGTGTACTTTCATTAACAATATTAGGTTTTTTATAGCGTCCAAAAGGTGTATTGAACTCACCAGCACTATTTACACGATATAATCCGTTATAGCAAGTCTTATTCAAAAATATAATACGCGCAGCCTTATCAATATCAGTTAACTCATTATAAACCACTGCATTACGGTCCCAACCTCGAACATCATAAAAGCACTCTTTTGTGTTCTCAAACTGCTCCAACCTTTTAATCAATGCATCTACATTATCTTTAATAGCTTGATAAACCCCAATCAACTCGCTATTAATATCATTGATAATTACGTTCTCTGGTTGCAGTGCAAATAATACAGCACCACCACCAATAAATGGCTCGCAATAGCTAGTGTATGTCTCTGGGAACAACGGCATTAAACGTTCTAATAATTGACGCTTACCACCAACCCATTTCACCACAGGTGATGCTAAATCAATCTTACTCATACATGCAACCCCTTTCTAAATACTCATATTATTGTAACCTATATGAGTAGGAGAAATCTATTAATTTGTAAGAATAATTTGCAACGTCTATGATTAATTACCGACCGATTCTAAAATATGTCATACTAGCAATATCTTTATCATTAACCTGATAACGACCTAATGACCATTGTTCTGGTCGGTCCATAAATACTATAAAAACGATAATCCCGAAGAAAAGTGCGGCCGAAGTCGTATCTTTTTTACATGCTAAATAAATAGGATAAAACACAGTCTCTGTCCAGTCATGTCCAGGTATCCACCCTGCAGTATGCACTTCAGGATTTTCATCAATTCTTTTATTTAACTCATCAACTACGGCTTGATAATCTTCATTACTAATCTGTTTTCGCCAAGCTTCAAAACTTTTTTTATGTGGAATCCTAGTAATTAATTTCCCCGTATCAATATTAATCAACATCTAATATCGCCTCGCTTTGCTTTAGTGTAACTAAAATTAATTAGCTAACTCTTAAGTATTCTTGATACTTATCAAATACATAATGATAAATGTCATCTTCTGTCATCACATCTAGAATTTTAACACTACCTAGGCGAGAAACGTCTTTAGCCAAATCATCATAACAAGATGATCTTTCTTTCCCAGATTTTACAGTGTCATAAACAGCTCTCATAAATCCCATTACAATATGTTTTTCGCTAGAAAAAGTTCGCCATGTAAGCTCTCTAAATCTAGAAGGACTTTCAAATGTAAACTTTGTTAGATAATATCTGTCTATATTATGATCTTCATCAACCGTTAGAGCTACACGATAATAACAACGAGAGATGATTCCAAAGAATAATCCCCTTCGACCACCTAATAACCATTGATTGTTAAATGATGAAACTTCTTTTTTCTCCATCATTACAAATGCTACACTATAGCATCGTTTAAACATAAACCATAACCAAAAGTATTTATTACTCAATATATAACGCGGTAAATGCTTAAGCTTTTCATATAACAGAATCGAGTTTCGTGTGATTGTAGCAATATCCATAGCTGATGCGGGCATTTCTAAAACAAAGTCATCAATTTGATAGGCTTTAGCTTGAAATGCTTTTCCCGCTGCAAGTGAGTCCACCCAAGAAGAATCGTTAGGATTTTCAATAAAGTAATCTTTATATGTCTCAATATTTTCTTTTAGCTCTTTATATGCGGCTTCAGTCATGTAGCCAATATTAATCTTCCCCATCTATCTCACCGCCCTTAAGAATCATATTTGTTGCGTCTTGAATCGCATTGATATTCATATTGTTAAATACAGTTTGTGCAAACTCTAATACCCCACAACCGGTAAATATTTCCATCGATAATTTATTTTTTTCAACTGCATTATAGGCACGTACAACAGATTTAAACCATGGATACGATTCAATTACATCCGTTATATCTGTATATCCTCTAAATTCTTCTTTAATATTATTAAAAATATCTACTAATACAGGAATAACAATTAAGCCCATAAATATGTTCATAAAATATCGACTATGTTTAACATTTGAATATTCTTCAAATCGATCTGACGGCAAATAGATATATATTTTAGACTCACCCTTAGATGCTTCATATTGCAAATATTTTTGTGTAACTTTCCCTCGTATAACCTCAAAAATAGATTCTGCTACATTATCGGCTAAATCATTATGTTCAATATTAATTGAGAAGCCATCATCAACACCTACAATATCATATTGATTTAAATCAAAATCTATGCCCTCGAAATCATCAATGAAGTTTAAACTTCTATAATCCGCTATATTTTGTGTTGCATATAAATATGATGAAACGGTAACCTTACCACTTAAGCTATTCAAAGGTATATATATGGTTTGTGGTACTAAAGAAAGCTTATAAGTCTGACGGAAAACACTTTCAGGAGATTCAACAACAAGCATAGGTTGTAATAATCCATTCTCCACATAAGTAGTCAAAGTATCATCAACTAATTTAACATAAATATCTTGTAAAACTAAATCATGTCTATCATCTTTAATCGGATAGTCAGGATCACCAAAAGCAAGTTTATAACAAGCATTATCTTTAAAGTCAGACAATGCCTTATTTCTATTTACTACTGGATATGGAAATAATCGATTACCTATTTGCATAAAACTCTACCCCTGTTGCAAATCTACTCCCTTTACTTACATTATAAGAAACTGTATATTTCTTACCGGACTCTAACGTGATTCCTTTAATCACACCATCTTTTATAGTACAGGATTCACCATTAATTTCAGCTGATATAATATTAACTTCGTAAGTATCAGATGACTCACCAATCTCCTTGATAACTATGTCGCAGTTCGCTTCATCACAATTTGATGTGAACGTAAGTAGGAATTTCTCCCGAGATTTATCATACATATTTCTAGAACGAATACCACCTAACAGCTTTCGAATATATCCCTTTTTAGGTGATGATTCATCTATATCCGTATTATTTGTATTGGTAGGATGACCAGCATCTACAGATGTGCCGCCCCCAACGTGAACACCAGTTGACCCTGGATCTCCTTCAGGATTAGAAACCTCTGCATCATTTTTACTATCATCTTCCGATACAGGAGTAGAGACACTACGCTCCATCTTATCGTCTTTATCATTCTCTAGTTCAACCCGTTTATTATCCGCTTGATTCTGTCTAATCTTACCAATATGAGTAAATTCTTTCGAATCGCCACCTAACGCCTCTCCATCTAAAGGTTCTGAATCCTCTACGCTAGGTAAATAAGCGCCAGCCCCAGCTATATCTGTTTTATCGCCCACTTCTGTTTTTAACGCCTCATTAATCGCTCTAGAGATAAGTTTTTTTAATCTACTAAGTGTAGATTTTGCATTAGATTGTGCTTCCTCACCTTCTAAACGCTCCCAAGACCAGGCTGTATGTTCTGCATTCTCCATACAACGTAGAGCTTCATTTAAATCACCATTTTCAATAATACACATAGCTGAATATGGTATTAAACGACCTACACCATGACTAGTGATTTTCATATATGGATATCGGATAATATCACAAGTCCCTGTAGCTCTATGACTTTCACCTTGAGAGTAACTTTTTACCAAAACATTAATAGGTCCATAGCCTTTTACTATTTTTTCAATATGAGTAACATTATCTACAGATGTTAAAAGCTCATATTGTGCCATTATAGACTTTAAGCTACTAGCATCTTTACCTGGGAAAGAAGTAACGTCATAAATAATTTTTTTAATTGTATCTTTACTTAATGTAATGTTATCAATAGTAACTTCTAATAATCCTTTGACAAAAGCAACCATAAAGCTATCCAATAACTTAAACATTAAATCAGACTTCCAGTTTGCTCTATGTCCAAAACCAATCAAATATAAATCGGTACCATAATCACCATATGCTCGAGTAAAAGTAGGATCAAGGTATAATTCACTATCTACACATGGGAAACTATCTTCTTTACATCCATAGTATCCTTCTGCAACAGACATCTTATAGCCATCCGCATCAATTGGTACAGAGCGTAACTTTGAAATACCTATATACCCCTTCTCCTCACGTTGTGTATAAGTCGAATAGAACACAGTTCTTGTTTCACTTGCAACAAAGGCTGCAGCCTTACCAATACCTTTTGAACCACCACTACCAGCGCCTTTAAAACTAGTACCTGATGTTTTAGTTAGATTATAAAAAGGTACACCACGCTCAAATGTAGAAACACCGATTAACCCAGTAGTATTAAAGTCACTAATACGAAGACATGGAATAATAGGCAAATTGATCATAGAGTGGATTACCTGAATAGCGGCACCTTCCTTTTTATCATCTTTACGATATTGGTAACAAGCTTCAATTTGCTCAGATAATTCATCAATACCTGGAATATCATTACGAGCAACATCAAAGGTACTAAACTCTATTCTCGTAGGATGAACACCTCTATTAGCATCGATAGAGTTTTGACATATCTCACGCGCTAATGAGCCAATAGGATCTTTCTTAAAAATATCAATATCGCCCGTCTCTAGACCATATTCCATGCCATTACCGTTATCAGGAAAACGCCATTGTAAACACATAATCAATACCCCTTTACATATACACGGTATAACTTCAAATGTAATCCTATTACACTTATACGGAACTGATAATTCATTAATATATCATGAATTTTTCATCTTTTATGATTATAGCTTATAAATATAAGATTTATATAATATTTCTTTAAAAATTAATATTTTATAAATGGATATATTAAGCTACAAAATATAATATAGACAAAACAAAACCACCCCTAATCAGGGGTGGTTCTAATTTTAGTATCTAATATTCATATTTACTGCTCCCGCAGTTCTATTTATTTTCTTATACGCCTATCCTCCTTTTCTAGATTTCTCTCCACCCTCCTATTTCTACTTTCACCGTCCAACGAGTTATCTCGTTAGGTCTCTCCAGGCGATAAATAGTTCGGCCACGACTTGAGGGTTTTGGCTGAGTTTGATGCGGGCTAGCATTTTTCGCACGTAGTTGCAGTGTTCTAGCATCGCTTCGTTCAGTTTGTGTTTGACATGACGCGGGGATTGGTACACCAAGATCGGTGCAAAGTCCGCCACATGAATATAGCTCGTATCGGGTTCCGGACCTTCCGTAACGATATATTCATAAGGTATAGCCACGTTAAAGAGGCCATACACCACGTCCTTGCCGATAGGGCGGCGACATTTAATATGAGCAAAGGTTAAGTCTTAGGCGCGGTATAGCTGCTACGCCGACCATCGCTAGTCATAATATAGTTGGGTCTCAGCCCTTCCTGCATTGCTAGCTCTCGCGTAATCGTGCGCATCGGCAGATGAACCATTTCTTCCCGTCCATCCACAAAATAACACTTCGTACTGTCCCCACCACTAGGTTGATAGGTAGGAATAAAACAAACAATGTGATTCTTTGGATTCGTATAGATCAAATCCAAATCTTCTCCCTTAGATAGCCGAGCGGCCATCAAATCTGTTAGTTTATCATTTATTGCCATGGAATCCTCTCCAATCTAATCAGGAACATTCCTTTCAACAATACAATGAACACGTGTTCTGTGAAAGCAGATTAGCATGCTTTAATCTGCTGCTGACTTAATTGTATATCAGCCTGTATAATTTGTAAATATATATACAAAACTATAGAAATTTACGTATATTTAATGACTTTATGATCTTGTAAAAGTTATATATACCTTGATGTGTCATTATTTTCTCATTTAAATTGAGAATTGCATATTTTATGTATATTCGTTAATCGAGATTAAAAGAAATATGCAATATATAGGATATAAATAAGAAATTAAATTATAATAACTAATGTACACGCACGTCCGTAAAGTCTGTACTCAAATACCTACGCAGCTTCCGAATGGCTCGTTCGTGACGCCGTTGGATGGCTTGGCGGCTACAGTTCAATTCTTCACTAACCGATACCAAGCTTTGGCACTCACCGTAGACACGGCGCAGTAGGTCTCGTTGATCAGGCGATAGTCTGCCTAAGGCCCATGCGAGGCGTGCTCGCAGCCTATGCTCTTCATCGGCACTCATCACCATATCCGCTACATTCTCGCCAGATGCGAAGATATCCATGCCAAAGGCGACTTCTCCATCATCGGTGGTGCGATCTGGGATGTGTATTTCACGACGATAACGCAATCGCTCACGTTTCCAGTACCGCATGTAACCGTACATGATGCCAGCTTTCACAAAGCCTGGGAACGGTACGGCCCCATTCAAATCAAAGCTATAAATCGATTCTATAAGGATGGCCCAGAGATAGCTCTCTACGTCCTCGCGGAACTCGCGGTTTCCCATGCGATTCGTATAGTGCAAGATGAGCGGTCGATACCTGCGACAAAGCTCGATTTGTGCCGCATCATGACGAAGCTCATCAACGGACCACGGCTGATACCCTACCGTCTGAATCCGCATATTCGGCTTTTGACAGATGGACACGAGGCTCTTGTCCGACAAGGACGATAAAACTTGATGACCACAGACGAGGGTCTGTAATTTCAATTCCTCTGGAATACTTTCCCTAGACTCATTAGCTTTCGATAGTAAAGAATGAGATGGTAATGCCTGTGTTTCTAACGTTTCTGACTGATAGTTGTCATGTTGTAAGTTTGCAGTTTTAATACATGTTTTTTGTACTAAAGGTTCTTCGTTTGTGTATAACATAAATCCCCTTTCCTGCCATGGCATAGCGCTTATGTACACAATACCGCGGAAAGAGTGTTTTGACAAATCGGCAATTCCTTGGAATTTCCCTATATTCTGTTATGTTTGAGCCTTAGTTTCCATCCATAGTACACCATACGTATGCGATTCAAAGGGTAATTGCTGAAAATAGATAATTACTAAAAATGACACCACATACGCAATGTGGTGTCATTATAAGAGGAAATATACTATCATTGGGTAATAGTATTCAATCTGAGATTGTCTGATTAAATCGCAATACACGCGGCTTGGACAAAGTCCTTTAGCTGCGGTTTTACATGATTATAATATACATCAGCGCCATAACCGCGCACGATATCGCCCCAATATTTATATACATAGCGGTACCAGAAATGGAACATACTGTTCGTAAAATGGTAATCCGCGTACTTTGCGTTCCCACGGTTACTTGCCTGAATACGGCCCACGAGCCCCATGGACATGAGATCGTTCAAACGAGATGTAAAGGTGCCACTTTTAATTTGGCTTTCTTGTAAAAGCTCTACGTAGTACGGTCTTTCCAAGCTAGCAAGGCCCGTTAAAATGGCATTGGCGCCAGTTATATTTTTCATATCTCGATGCAAGATATATTGTGTTTCTTCAAAGAGAGCTCCCGTTACTGAGAAGAACAAGTTAATAATATTCGTATCGATGCTTTCACCATTATCAAAGTATTGCACATAGGCAGGTAACCCACCGGTCACGGCAAAGACGGTGCGCAAATCATCCTTTGCATAGTGAAGTCCCAAGGATTTCATATCAACTAAGGAAAATGGTTTCACCTCAAGATATTCGGACACGAAAGGCCCAATGAGGCTGCGATCGCCAATGATGCGGCCATCGAGTTGTTCCAGACCATTCGCCATCAAAATGATGTTCAAACGGCTCGTATCTTTATAGGTATCTAATAAATCACGCAAGTGAATGGGAAACTGAGGAACTGCTTCCACCAAGGATGGATAATCGTCAATCACCACAGTCTGAGGTGTTTTCATACTGCTTTCAAAAAGTCTCACAAAAGCCTGCTGCAAACTCTCTACAGGCTCGAATGTATCTTGAGCATTAGCAGGAACAAAACGTGCCTCAAGAGCTCTATTTATATCAGCCACATGGACTGATTCATTGGCCATGCGCCCCGCCAAATATATCGCCTTATGACGGCGTACAAGTTGCGAAGCCACATAGGATTTACCACTGCGATGAGGACCATATACAACACATAAACTCATTTGGCCCATTGCAATTCGGGACTGGATACGCTCTATAATTTCAGCACGTCCCACAAAATTCATATACTCACCTCCAACTATTTACGGAAATTATTATATCATAATTTTAAATCATTATTAAACTTTTTTTCATATAGTTAACATAGCTTTTTATTATGTTAATTTTTTTACGCATCAAATCAGAGCTTTTATGCGATACATGTTGCCTTATCATCATAAAAGGCCTTATGATTACTTTATTTTCATATACATTTGATATCAACATATCCTATAAGGCGTGGTTATATAAGTTATACATTATAAGCTATACATATTAAACTATAGATTTTAATCTATATAGTTTAATATGTATAATTTAATCTATATATTTTAAAAATGACGTGCTACCTGAGAGGTATAGCACGTCATTTGCATATAAAGTATATTAAATTGTTACCGAATTTTCTTATACTAAGTTTCTTAATAGTAAATATCTAACTTGTAAATATCTAATTCGTAAATTCCTAATTACAAAATCTAATATTCCTAAATATCTTATGGATCCATTTGCGTTTGCATTTTCATCAATAAGATGCGCTTAACCGATTCGTTAAGCCGCTCGGTCGTAATCGTTCCATCCGCCACCGCTTGCGTCAGCGCACGATGGACTTCATCGATATGAATCGTATCCGCATCAACAAGAATGAGATCACTGCCCGCCAAAATAGAGGCCACAGCGTAATCGCCTATCTTTTGATTGGATTGCAACGCACCCACATCGATACGATCCGTCATAACGATACCTTTATAGCCGAGCTCCTTGCGAAGCCAACCATCAATAATCGGCTTAGAGGAACTCGCCAAGTGTTCGTTATCGATAGCAGGAATCTGGATATGGCTCATCACAAGCATATAGCTATTCGCCGTCGTCTGCGCAATAAGCCGTTTAAAGACGGCTACATCATTATTGCTGAGATACGCTTTCGCCTCATTAGCTGATCCAAAGGATGCATCCCCTAAGGTCACTGCCGGAAAGTAGTTATAAGCAGACCACATATGATTAATTTGGTAACGCTCCACCATGGCAAGGTTTATATGACCTGCCCACGTGGGGTCGGATGTGTAAGACATATTCGGTACACCAAGGTTAGCATTAGGCCCAATAACCAAGTTAAAGCCCATATCCCGCATTTCAATAGCAGATCGCGTGACCAAATTAATGATACGATCCATAGGCAATTGCCCCCATCGATTGGGCTTCGGCAACCGCAAGAAACTTTCATTCCCATGCAATATGCGATCACGATGCACCGCAATATAGGGTGTCACCATGCTAGAGGTTATCGCCGTTTGCATAATATCGCTTGTGAAAGTTTTCACTTGGTTCTTATTAATAAGATTTTCATTCGTTAGCATAACGCCACTGACACGGTATTTTCGGATCACATCCTTTTGGGATTGTCCTATCGTGCTACCATGAAGGCTGATCATCATCAGCTGCCCCACCTTATCCTCTTGAGACATGGCCGCAATCCAAGTGTCCACCTTTTCAGACACGGGTTTGTTGGACTCCAGGACGGCACGGTACGATACGGTTCGTACCGTTTCTTGTTCTGCCTGACTCTCATGTTGGCATCCAGTTGTACCAACGACAGCAACTAGTAAGGCGAGGCCACTCAGGACCCGCCGAAAAAACTGGTTCATCTCTCCTAAAAGCTCCTTAATGCTTACGCAATATTATGAATATTATGGGCTTTCTATGTTGCTCTCCCAATGCAACACCCATAAGTCCCCTCTTGATCCGTACAGTATATTTCTATATTATACACTAAATGATTCATCTTTTCCTCATAATAAAATAATTTTTTTATACTGAATTATTATAATAAAGTTATACAGTAAAAATATGTGAATTTTGAATAATTATATAAAAAATCCTACAGATCGTTTAGAAAGTGACCGCACTGTAACAAAGGCTACGTGAGTATCAAGTCACTCATGACCCGTAGGATTTTCTATTTTATGTTGTTATACCTTAAATAGCTAACGCTACTATATGTTTATAAACATTGAGTTGCTGTAACAGCCTGCTGTTTAAATAATCAACTATTATTAACCTTTAAATTTTTTCTTTGTTTACTAGCACATAGTCAACACCAACTTGCACCATATTTAAGCAATCGGCTATCATTAGCCTTTAAATTTAGGGGATGTTGGACATGTTTCAGGTGTTACGTCTTTACGAGTACCAAGAACCGCGCTGCGGTCTGTATAGTGTGTGTGTAAAAGTTCGTGTGCCTTATGGCCCAATGGTTCGCCTAAGAAATCTTTGTACAAGGTTTGGATTTCTTCATTTTCATAGGACGCAACCCATTTGTAGTTTTCATCAGCTTCGTAAAGACCGCCGATACGAGCTTCTTTAGTTTTCACGGCTTGCGGCAATTTAGTGCGCGGTTGGCCACCGCCACCAATACAGCCACCTGGGCACGCCATAACTTCGATGAAGTCGTAGTGTTTACCGCTATCTTTCAATGCATTCAAGAAGTCACGTGTATTTTTACCACCGTGAACAACGGCAACGGACAATGTTACGTCATCACCCAATTGAACAGTCGCCTCTTTTACGCCTTCCATACCGCGAACGTCCTCGAGGTGAGTCAACGCATATGGAGGTGGCTCTTTATCAGTGATGAGCTTGTAAGCCGTACGCATCGCCGCTTCCATAACCCCACCAGTGTTACCGAAGATGATGGATGCGCCAGTTTCCATACCGATTAAGTCATCAAATTGGGAATCTTCAACGGCATTGAAGTCGAGGTTTTCCTCTTGGATCCAACGGATGAACTCACGAGTTGTGATGGAAATATCTGTATCCATGCCAAGGGATTCATCATTATGGTAACGAGCCGCCGCATTTTCTTCTTCCCGTTTCGTTTCTGCTTTTTTAGCCGTACAAGGGTTTACAGATACGGATACGATATTACGAGGATCAATGCCTTTTTTCTCTGCAAAGTACGTTTTAATCATGGCCGCTTCCATAGCGATACAAGAACGTGTGGAAGACAAGTTAGGAATCAATTCAGGGAAGTAGATTTCCGCAAAGCGAACCCACGCTGGGCAGCAGCTGGTAAACTGAGGAATTTGACCACCGTTTTTAAGGCGTTCTACAAGCTCGGATGCTTCCTCCATAATGGTTAAGTCCGCACCAAAGTTAGTATCTACTACATAATCTGCACCAAGTGCACGCAAGGCACCGACCATTTTACCTTCCAAGAATGTGCCCGGTTCATAACCGAAGCCTTCACCAATTGCTACACGAACAGCAGGAGCCGTTTGGATTACGACGATTTTTTCAGGATCTGCAAGGGCAGCTTTTACCTTTTCAAGTTCGGATTTAGCATGCATGGAGTCGAATGGGCATGCTGCCGCACATTGACCGCAATGGATGCATACAGGCACATCGCCGTTTGCATCAAGGTCGTAGTAATCAAGTACGCTCATTACATCCGCACAAGCGCGACGGCATAACGTACAGTTTTTACACTTGGAAATGTCGTGATAAATGGATGGATTGTCTAGTGCAATCGGCACGCGTTTATCGATAAATTCGTATTGAGACATGAGGACCTCCTCTAACAAACTATAACTACCAAACCTATTGGGGCGAAATATGCCAAACTACGGAGCACTGCGCCCAAGCCATACTTCTGCATCTTACCTATAGTATACGCTATAGTGAAAGTTTATACTATGTAGAATTGTTACACTTTTGCACAAAATCTCCGAAAAGTGTAATTTAAATCACATTTTAACATAGAAAGATGAATAATTCATCTATCTTAAGGGCATTAACTAACGTACCTTAATATGTGACTTACTTATTAGCACTATAAAAACTAATAGCTTAATTGTTAATACTATAAGAACTAAAACAAAATTATATTGTACATTAAAAACGCACGTTCTTTAAAAGAACGTGCGCAAGTGAAGCTTTCACAAAATCATTCAATCCAAACAAGCATGTACTGATGAACAGTGTACTCGTCTGTAGGATTCAATTATTTACCGCCCCAAATAAGTTGGAATACAGCGTACGCAGGCGTACCTGGCTCAACTTTACGGCTATCTTTATTAACTTGTTCCTCTTTCACAACATAACCTTGTGGGTTATAAAGAGTCACCTTAAGATCCTTAACTTCCCGTTTTTTGTGATTGAACTCTTCAGTCACAATGTAGTGGTAACCTTCATAGTCCATAGCTTTAATGTCCATTACCGCTTTTTTATCATCTTTTTTAACAGAATCATTGTCGATAGACCAAGTAACACCATTGCTATCAGTGCCTACTGTATACCAATTAGCCGCATCAACACTACCAATACCGCCGATTAATAATGCGCCTGCTGCCAAAACAGCTGCCAATGTTTTTTTCATATTAATACCTCTCAAAGAAAATACAAAAATATACAAACTAGTATATAAGGGAAAACTAAATGTTATATGAAAACTATCTCTATCAACCCACAACATGGTAATTCATCTTCTCTTAATTTCGAAAGAAGCGATAGAAATTCGGCATAAGTTGAGTAACTAACTCTGTCGGTTCATATAGAACAAACTTCTTCACTTTTCTTGCTTTCAATAACTTTGCGTCTTTTAAAATTTGTAAGTGTCTCGATACGCTTGATTCAGTCATTAATAAAATTTGCGCTAAAGACTGTGTCGTACTTGGTTTTTCCAAAACATAATTCATAATTTGCAACCGCACTGAATCGCTCAAGGCTTTAAAAATAGTAACTAATCCCTCCGGTGTGGAGTTATAATAACTTGGTTGCTCCGCAATATCATAAGTAATAGCAATTCCTTGATTAAAAGATTCAACAAACAGATGCGGCCAAATAAAATAACTTGGTAACAACATAATAGAGTCACTGTCCTTTAAATAAACCTCTTGATTAAAAGGTTTAATAATAGCTAAAGCTCCTTTTTCCCAATGGATTCGATCAATTTGTAAATGATTAAACATCTCTATAAAACCTTTTTCCCTCAAAAATGAAGATTGCTTTTGTATTTCAATTAAAAGCTTTTGCTCAATTGATTTTTCTTTCCAAGTATCATCAAAAATTGATTTTCTATACCAATCAATAAAAGAAAAAAGTCTCCTATAAACACTTGTAGCATTTCGCTTCAAATCTTTAAGCAATTGATCATTTTCATTTAAAGAAAAATCTTTCCACTCTAGTCCTTTTGCTAATGTTGGAATAAAGGCATTTTCTCTATCATCTATTATTCTCTCCAAATACTCAATTAATTGAATAGTCGGATAATTAACCAGAAATTTCTTTAAATTTTGTATTTCCTCTTCAATCGTTGTCATATGATAACGAAAATTACAAAGTAAAATAGGAGAGACCCCCAGTTCATAAAAAAGTTGGAAATAATGAAGATTCTCATAAAATTCTTCAGTAAGTTTATCTTGTATCTCAATCACCCAATCAATATTAGTTCCATGATGGCGCGGATTTAAAAGCACATGTAAACTTCTAAAAAGTTCATTTAAAGGGGAATACACAAATTGTATTCTTTGTATTAACGTTTCATTTGTTTCCAAAGCATAATCGCTAAACCGAATTGTAATAGACATAAACATCCTCCTAAACGATTCGATATTTTTTGAATCGTTTGATTATAGACTTTAGACTTATTATATTATACTTAATAGTTTTAAAGAAAAGGAGAAATCTTTATGAATAAACAATTGCAAGATTTACTCATAACAATTGTTGCAGGTATGGGAATGTTATTATCCACTCTCGATACAGGAATTATCAATATAGCATTACCCTTTTTAAAAGAACAATTTCAAACTTCAACTGATATTGCAGCCTTCACAATAACCGGTTATACTTTAGCTTTAGCTATCTCTATCCTACCTTTAGGCGTATTAAGCGATAAATTTGGAAAATTAAAAATTTCGTATTTAGGATTCGTGCTTTTTGGTCTAAGTTCTTTATTTTGTGGCTTAATTAACAATATCAGTTTATTAATTATTGGACGAATTTTTCAAGGCATAGGAGCGGCTGCTTTACAAGCTACTTCTGCCGCACTAATTACAACTTTAGTTTCTGAAAAACGTAAAAATAGCTCTATTGGTATCCTCGGAATTATGATTGGTTTAGGCCCTATTCTAGGGCCCTCTTTAGGCGGGATCATACTTTCGTTAAGTTTCTGGCAACTTATTTTTTTGATAAATATTCCTTTTGTAATTCTCGGAATTGCATGTAATAATTTCCTTCTCAATAAACTCTCCGAAAAAAACAACAACCGACAATTAGATATGCTTGGAATTACTATAAACACTCTCATGTTAGTTTCTCTCTTATTAGGATTATCTTTATTAAACAAATCACATCTATTTGTAGTTGGTATAATCCTGATACTATCTAGCTTGTTGCTCGGAATCATATTTTACTATGTGGAACTTAATAACAAACACGCACTTATCGATATCAAAGGATTAAAAAATAATCCTCAAGTAATCTCTTACCTTTTTCAAACAGTTACTTTTGGCTTTGCCTCTGCAATGATCTTTTTACTTCCCCCCTTCATTTTTGAACAATCATATCATCTAGAAGTGGGGCAAACTGGATTTCTTGTTCTAGGAGCTCCTACAGGGCTGGTGCTTTTTTCAAGAATATCCAGTAAAATCAATAACGGCAATAAAAATAAGCTATTTAGCCATATTGGTCTAAGTATTATTATCATATCCTTGATTTTTCTCTTACTGATCAATCCTAACTGGCCTTATCAACTCTTAACATTAGGATTATTCATCTACGGTATTGGTGGAGGATACTTTCAACCTGCTAATATTGCCAGTATTATGCAAGCCAGTCCTATGGAAATCCAAGGAAGTACAGGAGCTTTGCAACGAATGCTGCAAAATGTTGCGATTTCAATCGGTTCAGCTATTGGTGCAACTTGCTTAAATATCTGGTCAAATGATTTATTATTAGCAACTCGAATTGGATGGGGAATTACACTAATTCTGGTTATTATAAGTTTAAAAGAAGTATTTAAATTTTCCCATCATAATAGTTAATACAATCTAATCCAGAGGCTGTAATTAAAACTAAGTTTTAATTACAGCCTCTTTGTCATATCTATTCAATAACATACCTACCTAAAACAAAAACACACTCACCTTGGAATATTCTCTCTGTATGAAAAAATGAATCTGACACGATTGAATATGGATATTCGCCCTGTAAAAGTACTAATGATATAGAAAACCTCGAACTACTCTGAAAACGACTTAGGTCACTTTTTCTCCCTAGGAAGTCTAGCAAGGCCCCTTATGGGATTAAATAATCCAACGGATTTGAAAGCGGATATTCGCCCTGTAAGAGTACTAATAATATAGAAAGCCCCGAACTATTCTGAAACCGACTTAGGTCACTATGGAGGCTTTCAGGATAGTTCGGGGCTACTTATACGTTCTGAGTATCTAAATAGACAAAGCGAATATCAGCTTCTATTAAATTGTTGGATTATTTACCCCATAGGGCCTGCATAACTTCCGCCCCCATGGTATCTGGTTCAATTTTCGTAGGTTTTTGTGCTTCTTTACTGGATAGCAATGCTATACCAGCATTGCTATATACTGTTGTATCAAGTTCTGTCCATGTTTTTTCTTTGCGATCGATCCGTACTGTGTAGATATATGTAAAGCCTTCTACATTGTTAATTTTAACAAGTACTGTAGCCGCATCATCTGTTTTATATACAGAAGAGTTGTCAATAAACCATGCCGCATCGTCAGCATCAGCATCGATATAGTACCAGTCAGCAGCACTAGCTTGACCAAAGCCACCTACAAAGAAAACTCCTGCTGCAAACATAGCAGCTAGCCATTTTTTCATTTTTAAACTCCCCCAACACTAGAGGCGACCATCTTAGATGGTCGCCCATAATTACTCAATAGTTAATATAGTGTTTTATATTATTCTACTTCTTCTTCGATTTCAGCGCCTGGAATAACAGCAATACTAGCTACCTTATCACCTTCGTCGAGATTTTGTGTTTTCACACCAGAGATAGCTTTGCCCTTCTTCACAGCGATATCATTCATATTGAAGCGGATGATTTTGCCTTGCTCAGAAATAAGCATGACTTCGTCATCGTTATGAACAACTTCTACGGCTACTACATCACCGGTTTTGTTCGTAATCTTGAAGTTCTTAGAGCCTTTACCACCGCGTTTTTGCAATGTGTAAGCTTCCGCATCATTGCGTTTACCAAAACCTTCTTCAGAGATAGTAAACACTTGTGCTTCACTTTCATCAGTATTAAGAACACCAGCACCTACAACCACGTCGCCTGCATTCAATTTAATGCCGCGCACGCCATGAGCCGCCCGTTTCATGAGGCGCACATCATGTTCGCTAAAGCGAATAGCGATACCCAACTTAGTGCCAATCAAGATGTCTTGGTTGCCAGTCGTTACGTTAACGGAAATCAAACGATCACCTTCGTCGAGGTTAATTGCATTGAGGCCAGAACGACGGATATTGCGGTATTCTTCAATAGCTGTACGTTTTACAACGCCGAACTCAGTGACCATGAATAAATTTACATCTTCATGGACCCGTTCAAGGTCGATCATAGTCGTAACGGATTCACCTACCGCGAGTGGCAATACGTTAACCATAGCGGTGCCACGAGAGTTACGGGAGCCTGCTTCTGGCACTTCATACGCCTTGAGGCGATATGCACGACCTGCAGATGTGAAGAATAACAATGTATTATGGGTACGCACATGCATAATTTGCGTTACATAATCATCTTCCTTCGTCTTCATGCCGATAACGCCAGCGCCGCCTTTATGTTGGTTGCGAT
>OJZM01000085.1_pt1 | contig 74646 bp, 64 predicted proteins | sample 1611181 | NCBI WGS metagenome assembly OJZM01 (sample SAMN04436715, study PRJEB24849) | human gut metagenome | biome: human gut; feature: NICU; material: stool | host: Homo sapiens | place: USA: Saint Louis, MO | collected 2010-09-09 | reverse complement strand
GGCTGCCGATAATGTCGGAAGAGACGATCTCTTCTTCGGTGTAGCCGAAGGATTCGTTGTTCTCCGCCGCTTTTTTCATCGCCTGGTTGACCTCATCGGCGGTGACTTTTTTCTCCAGGATGGAGACCAGTTCGGTGACTGAGCCGGTTTTGGTCGGCACGCGCTGGGCGTGACCCTTCAGCTTGCCGCTGAGCGCAGGAATAACCAGCCCGATGGCTTTCGCCGCCCCGGTGGTGTGCGGGATGATATTTTCTGCCGCCGCGCGCGAGGCGCGTAAATCTTTCCCCCGCGGGCCGTCAACCAGCGACTGCGTGCCGGTGTAGGCATGAATAGTGGTCATGGTGCCGAGCTTAATGCCGAAGGCGTCGTTGAGCACTTTGGCCATCGGTGCCAGGCAGTTGGTGGTACAGGAGGCGACGGAAATGATGGTGTCATCGGCGGTCAGGGTATCGTCGTTGACATTATAGACGATGGTCTTCATGTCACCGGCAGGAGCGGAGATCAGGACTTTTTTCGCCCCGGCATCGAGGTGCGCCTGCGCCTTCTCGGTTGATGTGTAGAAGCCGGTACACTCGACAATCAGTTCTGCACCCACCGCTTTCCACGGAATATGCCGGGCCTCTTTCTCGGCATAGACGGTAATTTTTTTGCCGTTCACGATGAGCGCATCTTCGGTAAAATCAACGCTCCACGGGAACGGCCCGTAGTTAGAATCATGTTTTAACAAATAGGCCAGCACTTTCGGTGAGGTCAGATCGTTGATCGCCACCACTTCAAGCGGGCTGTTCACTTCCAGTAAACGGAGTAATACCAGACGTCCGATACGACCAAAGCCATTAATCCCTAGTTTGCTCATGTAAAGCCTCCGATAGGATGGTGAGTGAGGTTGAGGGTATAAGACACTCCAGGCATACTCTACTGATGGTGAATCGGCAACCCGGAAAGTCGCTCCATCCGCTAAGCGGTTGAAAAACACTACAGAAAAATTAATGCATTCTCTGCCGCGGATTATCCGCGTTTCCCGCATCTTGCTAAGCGCCGTGTTCCCTCGTATTTTGAACCTTTTCACCGCCCGTCGGGCATGAGTGACTTTGCGACGAGGAATCATGGAACGCTTATTTGTTTACGGCACGCTGCGCCCGGGCCAGGAAAATGCCCCCATTCTGGAAACTATCGGCGGCGAGTGGCTGCCGGGGTGGGTGCACGGCACGTTTTATGCGCGCGGCTGGGGAGCCGCTGCCGACTTCCCGGGTATCGTCCTTGATAAAAACGGTCCCCGGGTCGACGGCTATCTCTTTACATCGGATAAACTTGCCGCGCACTGGCCGATGCAGGATGAGTTCGAAGCGGGCTACGACCGCGTGGCGGTGGAGGTGACGACGGTAGAGGCGCAGCGCGTGACCGCGTGGATCTATCAGCTTCAGCCGCCACTCCGCCCATAACTCATCCCGGCGGTCTGCACCGGGCCATGTGCCCCGCCAGCCGGCGGCGGGCAGGGCGTGGAGAGGGCAAATTTATTTGTCGCGCCAGCCCATTGCCGGCGCCACATGCCGCAGGATGGACTCGATGACGTGCACGTTGTAATCGACGCCGAGCTGGTTCGGCACGGTCAGCATCAGCGTATCCGCCTCGGCAATCGCCTCATCCTGCTGCAGCTGGGCAATCAGCTTGTCCGGTTCGGCGGCGTAGCTGCGACCAAAAATTGCGCGGGTCTTCTCATCGAGGAAACCGACTTTATCGCTGTCGTCATGGCTGGAGCCAAAATAGCGCCGGTCCCGATCGTCCATCAGGGCAAAAATGCTGCGGCTAACCGAGACGCGCGGCGTCCGCGTATGCCCGGCCTGCGCCCAGGCGTCGCGATAGGCACGGATCTGTTTTGCCTGTTGAATATGGAACGGTTCGCCGGTTTCATCGTCTTTTAAGGTCGAGCTTTGCAGGTTCATCCCCAGTCTGGCGGCCCACTCCGCCGTCGCATTCGAACCGGCGCCCCACCAGATGCGGTCGCGCAGACCCGCGGAATGCGGCTCCGGGCGCAGCAGACCCGGCGGGTTCGGGAACATCGGCTGCGGATTGGGCTTCGCAAAGCCTTCGCCGCGCAGGACGTCCAGCAACACCTCAGTATGCCGGCGCGCCATATCGGATTCATTTTCCCCTTCGCCAGGGACGTAACCGAAATAGCGCCAGCCATCGATGACCTGCTCCGGGGAGCCCCGGCTGATACCCAGCTGCAGGCGCCCGCCGGAGATCAAATCCGCGGCGCCGGCATCTTCGGCCATGTACAGCGGGTTTTCATAGCGCATATCGATAACGCCGGTTCCTATCTCAATACGCCGGGTTCTGGCGCCGATCGCCGCCAGCAGGGGAAACGGCGAGCTGAGCTGACGGGCAAAGTGATGTACTCTGAACCAGGCGCCGTCAGCGCCCAGCTCTTCAGCGGCCACCGCCAGATCGATGGATTGCAACAACGCGTCAGCGGCAGAGCGGGTAGCGGACTGCGGCGATGGCGTCCAGTGACCGAATGACAAAAATCCAATCTTTTTCATGACGTCTTTATCCTGGTTTGCAGGGAAATGTTCAGTAGACGGGCGCCGGCCTCGATAAGCCTGCCGGTTCTCGTTGGGCATAATCACTACTTTACGTATTCCCTGAGGAGAATAAATCACGTTTGTTTAACATAATGCATCAAATAAATTGATTGAAACGGGGCGCCGGCGCCCCCGTCCGGGAGCGACTGACTGGTGCGATGCGCCGCCGATCCCCGATAATATGTGGCGCATTTTAGGCCAATTCGCCGCGCAGTTCCCTGTTAAGCTTATTGTCTCGCCAACGTTGTCAGAGTGTGATGATGTCAGAAAAAACGCCGCCGGCGACATCCGGCGATTGGATCGACTTTCGCCGGGATACCGCGACGGGGATTGAAAGCGTCAACGCGCACTTTAAAGGCCATGCTTACGACAGCCATGACCACGAGGAGCTGCTGGTAGGGGTGACGTTACAGGGTTCCCAGCGCTTTAGCTGCCACCGCGCGGTGCATACCAGTACGCCGGGAAACGCGATCCTTATTGAGCCGGGCGCAGCGCATGATGGCCATGCCCCGCAGCCCAGTGGATTCACCTATGCCATGCTCTACATCCCGCAGCGCTGGATGTCCGACAGTCTGGATCAGCGCGGCATGGGCGATATTTCTCTGGTGGAGGCCGCTTTTCGCCATACGCTGACCGCCGATCGCGAATTGATCGTGGCCATCTCGCAGGCGTTTGCGGCCATTCATTATGGGGAAGGTCGGCTGGCGTGTGATGAGAGCCTCGATCGTCTGGTGGCGCATCTGACGCCGCACGTTGCCGTAAAGCCAGCAACGGCGATGACCGATTCCCTGGTCAGGATGAACAGGGTCCGCGAGTATCTGCACGACCATCTTGCCTGGAATACCGGCCTCGATGAGCTGGCCGAGATCAGCGGTATCGACCGGTTCCGCCTGAGCCGGCAATTCAAGGCGGCCTTCGGACAGACGCCCCATGCGTATCTGGTCAGGCTGCGCCTGCGCACCGCGCGACGACTGCTGGCTGGAGGTCTGGCTGTGTCGCAGGTTGCGGCAGAGACCGGTTTTGCCGATCAAAGCCATTTAGGTCGCTGGTTCCGACGCGCTTACCGGATGTCTCCGGTTGCCTTTCAGAGCCGCTGCTCAAACGTTCTATTCTGATGCCCCGTGCCTGCGTGAAGATAGCCTTTTCGCGGTACAGACAGGAGTATTTTGATGACGTTTGACACTAAGATTGCCTATATCGTGCGCGATGATTTAGCGACATGGCAGCGACTGAACGTGGTGGCATTTCTGGCGACGGGGATTGCCTCTGCGGCGCCCGAGATCCTCGGCCAGCCCTATATCGATGCACTGGGCCGGCAATATGGCAATATGTCTGGCCAGCCCATGCTGATCTTTGAGGGCGGGCTGGAAAAACTGCAGGTCGTGCATCGCAAAGCGCTTGAGCGGGAGGTGACCATCATTCCCTACATCCACGCCATGTTTGCTACCGGGTATGATGAGGCCAATCGTGAGGTATTTATGGCCGCCGATGCGGAGAATCTGGATCTGGTCGGGCTGGGGATCCGTGGCCCGAAAAAAAGGGTGGATAAAGTGATCAAAGGGCTCTCGCTCCACGGTTAGTTTACCTGCTGTTGATACGAAGGCGGGTTGCCCCAGGCCACAACTTTCCGGGCGGCAGGAACAGCGTCCGCCTCCGTATTGATCCTGCTTTGGCGGAAAATCGCCTGTTGACCTGCCTTCAGCCGCTGTTGTCCTTGCGGCGATCTGTGCTTTAATTCAGAGATGGCGCAATTAGCCAACGGCCTGATTGCCCGAGATGTTTTCATCGACGGTTCCGGAAGGTGCGCTGCATACCTCTCTTCCCGCACCCGATACTCTCTTTTATTCTCTGAGTGAAATATGACCCTGAATCAGTTTTATCCAATTGGTACCCCGGGGCAACCCTGGACAGCAGACGAAATACAGCAGTGGCGGCAGAACCAGACGCGATCCAGGAGCTATCAGCGCGATGTGTCAGATGTCCTCGATGGCCTGAGGCACCGCTTCGATGTCATTCAGTATGGCGAATTGCGTTACGCCGATGATGTTTATCCGTTGAGAGCGGTAAAATCAAAAAACTGGGACGATACTCTGCCGGTGGCGCTCGTGACGGGCGGCGTCCACGGTTATGAAACCAGCGGCGTGATGGGCGCCCTGACGTTTTTGACGGAATATCAGGATGAGTATGCGGGAAAAATCAATCTACTGGTTGCTCCCTGCGTCAGCCCCTGGGCCTATGAGCGTATTTCCCGTTGGAACTACGATGCCGTCGATCCTAACCGGCAATTTTTCCCGGAGGGCGCAGCGGAGGAGTCCCTGGCATTGATGAGGTTCATTTCGCCGTTGAAAGGTCGGTTCGCCGTTCACGTTGATTTGCATGAAACGACCGATACGGACGAAAGCGAGTTCAGCCCCGCGCGGGCTGCCAGAGACGGCGTGGCGTATAAACCGGAGAATATTCCTGATGGCTTCTATCTGGTTAGCGACGAGCGCAATTCAAGGCTGGATTTCCAGAGCGCGTTGATTTCCGCAGTTGCGCAGGTGACGCACATTGCTCCGTCGCTGCCCGGCGAGACCGTGCTCGGTTATCCGGTCATCGGCCAGGGGATTGTTGAGTATGACAATAATGCCTGGCACCTGTGCTCGACCATGACCGGCGCGCCGTTTACCACCACAACCGAAGTCTATCCCGATAGCGCGAAAACGTCTCCGCAGGAGTGTACCCGGGCGCAGGTAGTCACCGTCCGTCGGGCCATCGAATTTGCATTATCACACTGAGTGATCAGATCGGGCAGATATTGCCCGGTCTGCCTGCGGGTCTTCTGATTCGTATTTATCGAACGGTCGTTTCGCAAATTACAGGTTGTCATCACAAAAATAAATCTGTCATTATAATAATTATTGTTTGCTATTCTCTATGAATTTAAATGGTGGCTTTTGACTATGTCCGTAGGGTTGAGCTGCGGTTATTTAAGTCAACCATTAAAGATAATAAACAGATAATGAATTATGATTTCAGGTGTTCATATTTCTATATTTGTGATGGCTGTGGTTCAGTTTATATTTATTGTCCCAATTAATTTTTTTATTGCGTGGGACTGTTGGTGTCTGGGCGATTTGTTATACGCATTAATCGCGGGCGCACTGTCTACAGTTGGCGCGGCCATTTCTATACAGACCCTGCGCTTGCTGATCGCCTCGCGACAAGAGGATTATCCTTATGCAAATGGCGAACGACAGCAATGTCCAGGCACCCCCATGCCGCGCCATGAAATCCCGGATGAGCAAAAGTCCTGAGCGGTAAGTTAACGGCGCTGACGGGATTTCTGTGCAGCGGATTCAGATACCCCAGGAGCCTGCGCCACACGCCTCGGAAAGGCGGTGCGAGGAGCAGACCTGAGCGAGCCTGCGTCTACACCCCGCGATGTCACGTTGCGACTGAACATGGATCAATATGAACCATGACATTCAGTACCCCGTGCTTGTGTAAAACCCGTTCCCGAGCCGCCACCGCAATGTCATGGCCATCCCGGACGGAGAGATGCTCCGGCACTTCCAGATGCACATCGACGAGGATAAGATCTCCCACTTTTCGCGTTTTCAGATCGTGAAGCCCGGCGACCCCCGGCGTTGACAGAAGAAGCGCTTTGATTGCATGTTCCTTGTCGGTATCCACCGCGCGGTCCATCAGATCGTGCATCGCGTCAGCGGCGAAAGAGTAGCCCATGCGCAGTATCAGCAATCCGACCACAAAAGCCGCCGCCGGATCAAACCAGGGGTAGCCGGCCAGCGTCCCGGTAATACCAATCGCGACAACAACCGATGAAGCGGCATCTGAACGGGCATGCCATGCATTGGCCATCAGCAGAGAGGACTGGAGACGGATGGCTACCCTGCGCATATAGCGGAACAGCGTTTCCTTAATAGCGAGCGCGGCAAGCGCGACCCACAGCGCGGTCACATGTACCTCAGAGAGTGATGCAGGGTGCAGCAATTTTCCCGCAGCCGACCACAGCATACCGACGCCCACGGCGACCAGCATCATTCCGAGAATCATTGACGCACCGTTCTCGTATCGCCAGTGGCCGTAATGGTGGTCGCTGTCCGAGGGTTTACGGCTCTTTTTATTTGCCAGCAGCACCACCACATCTGCCACTAAATCAGAAAGAGAATGAATACCATCAGCAATTAAACCCTGAGAACCAGAAAATATACCGCTAAGAATTTGCATGAACGACAAAATAATATTTACCGCGGCGCTGATTAATGTGCTTTTTTGTGCGGTGGCTGAACGTTCATGATACCCATTATCATTTCGCATAAAACTGTCCGTTTAAATAATTCACCTCAGGCACTGGATTATACTGGCGTAATCTTAATGGAAGGTTAATGATAAAAGAATAAGTTACAAGTGAGGCGGTTTTTATATATCTGTCATGCCAGGATGACTCATTTCCCGATCGAAAGGAAAATCACTATGCATCTGGAACGACACAGTATCGGCAAAGTAGGGTGGCTGAGAGCGGCAGTGCTGGGGGCGAACGATGGCATCGTGTCGACCGCCAGTCTGGTGCTCGGGGTCGCCGCAGCGGGCACTTCGCCGTCGGGTATTTTACTCGCCGGCGTGGCTGGGCTGGTTGCGGGCGCCATGTCGATGGCAACCGGCGAATATGTTTCCGTCTCATCGCAGGCGGATAGCGAACACGCGGCGCTCAGTCAGGAGAAAAGAGAGCTGGCGGCAAATTATGAGGAAGAGGTGCAGGAACTGGCTTCGCTGTACAGGCAGCGCGGACTGGAGTCGGCTCTGGCATACCGGGTCGCGGAACAGCTTATGGCGAAGGATGCGCTGGACGCTCATGCCCGGGAAGAGCTGGGGCTGACGGAGACAAATTCGGCGCAGCCGCTGCAGGCCGCGATGTTTTCAGCGTTCAGCTTTTCCGCCGGCGCGCTGTTGCCGGTCATCATCGCATGGCTAGCGCCGGCAACGCTGGTTTTTCCGTTCGTTATTCTCTCCACGCTTTTTTCGCTGGTTATTCTTGGCTATATCTCATCGACTGCGGGCCATGCGTCACCGATGAAGGCAATAATCAGAATCACTTTCTGGAGCGCAATGGCCATGGCTTTATCCATGGGGGCCGGTTCTCTCGCCGGTCAGGCCATGGCCTGAATGACCATTAAGCGATAAAATTGAGAAAATATTCAGGTCGTCAGATAGCACTACACTGGCTGGTATTACTGCTCATCGTAATCACTTACGCGGCGCTGGAGTTTAAGGGGATTTACCCTGAATACTGCGAATGATGCCGGGAAAACATCGGGACTAAGCCGGTAATCTGCCCCTTCACCGGCTGGTGCCGGGAGAGCGTCGCGCGCAACCTCCCCCGGTGACCGTTCTCCGGCACAGGCCGGCGCGCTGCGGTTTTTATTTCAGCGCCACGCGCTTTCAGGGGATAATACGTGCCTCTCTCAGCTGCGTGAACAGACTGAAAAACATTTCGTCGGTTGCCTGCATCCGAGGGAAGCCCGCCCGGCGCAGCTTACTGCCATCGCCAAACATGTCGTCATTCCAGCTAAAGACGAAATCGGCAAAATTGCCGTCGCTTAACCGTAAAAGTTCCGGCTCCACCAGCCGCTGTCCAGCAAGGTCGCGCCATTGCGCGCGATAGTCCTTAAATAACTGCTGAAAGGAGAGCCTGACCGGCGGGGCGACCTCCAGTGCGAACCAGCGTGCGATCAGCGGCCATAGTTCGCTCCAGCGCCAGACGTCACCGTTATTGACGTTGAAAGCCTGATTCTGCGCCTCGGGGGAGGTGGCTGCCCACAGTGTCGCTTCTGCCAACAATCCGGCATCCGTGAAATCGACGATGCTGTGCCAGGTCTGTGGCGAGCCGGGAAAACGCAGCGGCAGATTCAGAGCCCGGCACAGCGAGGCGTACAGGGCGATACTCAGGACAAGATTCATGGTATTGCCCGGCACCGCGCTACCCACCACGCCAGGCCTGATGGCATTCCAGTGCCACGTTTTACCTCGTTGAAAATGGCTGAGCCACGCGAGCTGGGCGGCGTTAAATTCAGCGCCAGGGACGCCAGGATCGCTTTCACGCGCCGGAGTTTTAAACGGTCCAAGATGCGCGCCATAGACCTTGTATCCTTGCATCAGACTGATCGCTTGCAGCGGAGCCCTGTGCTCGATTTGACTGACCAGATTACGCAGCATGGTGACGTTCGGGGCAACCATCTCCGTCCAGTTTGCAGCATTCACCCAGGCACTATAAAAAATATGGGTGATATCGCTAAGGGGCCGCAGCGCCCGCGCGCTGCCCGCGGCATCGAGTAAATCAACCTCGACCATCGGAATGCCGTCAGGGTGGGAGAGGGCATGGCGGCTCAGTCCGATGACCTCCCACCCATTACGCAGAAGCGTTTTGACGAGCTGGTTGCCGATAATGCCGTTGGCGCCGGCGACCAGCGCGACTTTCTGTTGTTGTGTCTTATTCATCGTGATTCTCCAGGGAAGGTGACGGAAACAGTGTGATATATTATTTTTTTCCCACATATCCCCTGAAACTGATGGCACTTATAAGCAGAATCATTAAATGAATAATAAGCTCAATGCGATAGCCACTTTTTTACGCGTAGCCGAAGCGGGTTCCTTTTCTGCGGCCGCCCGCCAGAGCGGGATGAAGCAATCTGCTGTCAGTCAGCAGATTGCGGCCCTTGAAGAGTCGCTTGGCGTGGTATTGCTGCATCGTACTACGCGGGTGATGGCGCTGACCGGGCAGGGGGAAATCTACCGCCGTGATATGCAGCTTTTGCTCGAGGCCATGCGGGAAGCGGAAAGGCGGTTGAACCCTGGCGATCATCAGTTTCAGGGCCGGGTACATGTGCAGTTGCCGAGCGGTCTGGGACAGATTTTTATGCCACACCTGCTGGCGCTGCAGAAAGAGAATCCAGGCTTGCATCTGATGCTGTCACTGGATGACCGCATCGCCGATCTGGTTACTGAAGGGGTAGACGTCGCGCTGCGGCTGAGCCATGAGCCGCCGCAAGCGCATGCGGCGCGCGTGCTGGCGCGTATTGAAACGGCGCTCTTTGCCGCACCTGATTTTACACCGCTGCATTCCGTCAACGAGCTGGCGATGCATCCGCACGTGCGCTTCAGCGCTATCCCGCTGGAAGCACCGCTCCGTCTGGTCTCGGGTCAGGACGCTGTCGATGTGAAAGTGAATACCGTTTTCCGGGCCAACACCAGTGAGGCTCTGCGACAGGCGATTGAGTCAGGCCTCGGGATCGGCGGCATGCAGCTCCCGCTGGCAGCCAGGGCGGTACAATCCGGCAGGCTGGTGCCGGTATTACCTGCCTGGCGCTTACCTGACCGCTTCCTTTACGCCGTCTATCCCGACGCCCGCTTTATCCCTCAAAGGGTCAGAAGCATCATCAGCGCCATCGAATCCTTACTGCCTGACATTATGGGCAAAATCTGAAGGCGAGGCACTCGCACTGGGGAAAACCGAACGGGAAGCGGTCGAAGAAGAGAACGGAGAGAACTGATAAACCGCCAGCGTCGCGAGAATACTCAATATCACGCTGATGATGAAGTAAGTTTTAAAGGGCTGTTTTTGCGTTTTATGGCGGAACACCTGTTGACCGACCATCGCGCCAGGCCATCCGCCCACAAAGCCGAATACCAGCAAGGTAGATTCTGGCACCCGACGCCAGGCTTTGCGTGCCGCCATTTTATCCATGCCGTAAATCACCAGCGTCAGTACGCTGACCAGCAGGAACCACGTGATATAAGGATGCGGAGTAAACAGACTCCCGGTCGCCGCGCAGACGAGGAGTAAATAACAGAAGCGATTGAGATTCATACCATTAGCCAGCAGCGATCGGTGAACGTAGAGGGCGAATTATACGCATCACGCGGCCAGAAGAAACATTTGTGGATGGCCTTCACCGCAGGTTGTCTCTCTGGACATCAGTCAGCGCCACAAACAGGATTCCTCCTTTCAACCAACGTGTTAAGGTGATTCAGACAATTTATGCACTCAGTCAGGCCGAGGGACGGCCGCGGCGCCGGGTGAACCCGGGCGGCAAAAACGGAGGACTCAGTGTCGGTTTAATGGCACCTGTTTACAGCGCAGATGTTATTTCTGGTAACGGCTTCATTAATATCAAAAATATTCAATAAATTGCCTGGCGGATTCTTTTTCATCAAGATATTCAAAGCCGAACAAACGAATTTTCACACGGTTGTAAAACCATTCGTTCCCCTGCCGTTGAATCATTTCTCCTGGAAGGAAACATAGCCCTGTCGCTGCCCGAATAATGGCATATTTACCATTGTTAAACCTTACCCTATGGATGCAGAAAGGCTGGTTCACTTCGCCAGGATGACGGCTGGCAAGAATATCGCCTTCAATAAAAACATCTTTTCTGGTTTTCATAAGCCTTTCCTTTATTACGCTGATAAAACAGGTATGTTGCTGTTTTTAAAGAGTTGCGCTTTAAAGTGCTGGTGTGCTGCTCAGCCGCCAATACACCAACACTCTGAGGGGCGGAATAATAATCCGCATTGCGGGCATTGCAGAATCGCATCTTTGCGTAATTTACCGGCCTTCTGGTCTGCGATGCAGGAACAGGCCGGGCAAGTGACATGCACCGGTCTTTCTTTGAAATGTCTGATTCCACTGGTGTAAGACATAAATTAATTCTCTGAGGGAGGTGTTATTTATTATACGCCTTTGTTGACTATTATTCTTTTTATTATATTTCTCTGCTGCAGAGGGTAAAAGCGAGCCGTTAACGCATATTGGTACAGCAACACGCGGTGGGGAGAAATTTATAAGGAAATCATATTGTCTCACCGCCGTTAACCGGGTTAACCAAATAACAGCCGGATAATTTCTCGATTCAGCGCGCGATGAATAAGGGCAAAAATAATTCGCGCATTAACGACAGGCGTTAATGCGCGGGTTAACTGGCGTCAGTTCTGAATGATATCAAGGGTGTGGGACTGTCCGTCATCCAACAGCGGAATGGAATCGTCCGCGAGGAGGAGGCCATCCAGCGTGGCCTGATATGGCCCGACGCCACGTGAGACGTTAATACGATACTGACTCTCGCGGTATTGATAGGTCAAGGTAAAAAAGGGCCAGCTGTCAGGCAGCAGCGCGTGAACGGTGAAGGACGTCGCGCCGCGTTTTATCCCCAGCAGCTCCTCTGTCAGCAGACGATATGCCCAGCCCGCTGAACCGGTATACCAGCTCCACCCGGCCCGGCCGGTATGCGGGGCGACACTGTAGACATCCGCACTCATGACATAGGGCTCCGCCTTATATTTTTCCACGCCATCGGCATCCAGCGCGTGGTTTATCGGATTGATCATCGACCACAGCTGCCACGCGCGTTCTGCGTTCCCCATTCGGGCAAACGCCATCACCGCCCAGATGGCGCCGTGAGTATACTGCCCTCCGTTTTCCCGCACGCCGGGCAGGTAGCCCTGAATGTAGCCCGGATTAGGGCCGTGGCCGTCGAACGGCGGGGTTAAGAGTTTGATTAATCCACCCTCGTTATCCACCAGGTACTTATCCAGCGCCTGCATCGCCAGGACGCTGTGCACCCGGCTGACCGCGCCAGAGAGTACCGACCAGCTCTGGGCAATGGCATCAATCCGGCAGTCCTGCGCAGCTTTTGACCCCAGGGGGGTCCCATCGTCAAAATATCCTCGTCGGTACCATTCACCGTCCCATGCGGAGACGTCGAGACTGTTTTGCAAACGCAGCGCCTCGCGACGACACAGGGACGCGACAGCGTCATCCTGCCGCCGATCGGCAAGGGAAGCGAAGCGTTGTAAAATATCGTACAGGAAGAAGCCCAGCCAGACGCTTTCACCTTTACCCTCAATGCCAACCCGGTTCATCCCGTCATTCCAGTCCCCCGCACCCATCAGCGGGAGACCGTGCTGTCCGGACTGTAATCCGTGCTCAATGGCTTTGACGCAGTGTAACCAGAGCGTCTCTTCGCTACTGCTCTGGACCGGGGTATCGTAGACCGACTCTTCGCCAGCGGGGAGCGGGCGCCCCTGTAGATAAGGGATATTCAGGTCCAGTATTTCCGGGTCGCCGATCGTTTCGACATAGTGACAGACGGCAAACGGGAGCCAGAGGTAGTCATCAGAACAACGTGTCCGTACGCCGTTACCGTGCGGGGGATGCCACCAGTGCTGCACATCTCCTTCAATAAACTGCCGGGAGGCGCAGAGTACAATTTGTTCACGCATTTTTTCCGGCGCGGCGTGGCTGAGAGCCAGCGTATCCTGCAGCTGATCGCGAAAACCAAATGCGCCGCCGGATTGATAGTAGCCGCTACGTGCCATAAGGCGACAGGCCATCGTCTGATACAGCAGCCAGCCGTTGACCAGTAAATTCACGGTGGTATCCGGCGTCGTCACCACGATTTTATCGAGCGCGTTATGCCAGTAGCGGTGAACATGGTTCAGTTCCTGACGGACGGTATCTTCATTCAGATAGCGGGCCAGGGTCTCCTGAGCCCGGCTATGGTTTTCTTCCGCGCCAAGGACGAAGATAAACGTCCGCTGATCGCCATCAATTAAGGTCGCTGCGGATTGTACTGCGGCGCAGGGATCCAGGCCGGCGCCTGTTTTACCCGAGAGCCTGCGCAGTGCCATCGCCTGCGGATTTTGCAATGAGCCATTGCGTCCAATAAACTCGCGGCGGTCGCCGGTCAGCGAGCAGTAAGAACCGCTGACGGCAAAGAATGCCGTGCGCTCGCCGCCGTTAGCGCCGTAAAAATTATTGGCCATCACCCCGCAACCAGCGGAATGGTTGACGGGATACGTCACGATATGGGAGGCGGTGCGGGTTCGTAAATCTCCGAGCGTCCATTCAGCATAGCCGGTGACCGACAGTTTACGTGTTCGCCCCGAGTTGTTGCTGAGCGTCAGGATCGCCAGTTTAACCGCAGCCTGTTCGGCGACCAGTACCGTCAGCTCACTGTCTATACCGCTCTCGCGATGGGAAAACACGCTGTAGCCAAACCCGTGGCGGGTGAGGTAATCACCGTGCCCGCGAACCGGCAATACCGTCGGCGACCAGCATGCGCCGCTCTCTTCATCGCGCAGATAAAAGGCTTCGCCGCTGCGGTCGCTTACCGGATCGTTCTCCCACGGCGTTAACCGGTACTCATGAGCATTCTCATACCAGCTGTAGGCTTGCCCCGCCTCCGAGATAACGCTGCCAAAACCGGGATTAGCCAGTACATTTGACCACGGCGCTGGCGTCGGCTGGTTTTCGCTGAGGACAATCTGATACTCCCGACCATCTTCTGAAAAACCTCCGAACCCGTTGAAGTGGCGTAACTTATCGCTATCCGGTGTCCAGTCGACGTGGTGGTTTTTCTGTGCCACCGCGTGGGCAATGAATAAGCGGGTCGGCGGGGTTAACGTATGAATGCGCTGGTTAAGCTGTTCACTGAGTCCGCCTGCGCGATCATCAAGATACAAACAGGCCACGCTCATCAGAAGCTGCTTATCTTCGGCGGAGAGATGTTCGCCATTACGGACAAAAATGCCGCCCGACTTATCCAGCAGGCTGGCTCCTGAGCGGGCATAAATTAAATCCATTATCTGGTTCTGCAGGATCTGCTGATAGCCGCCGGGACTCTCATTGAGGATCACCAAATCAACCTCCAGCCCTTTCTGACGCCAGTATCGGTGCGCCTGTACCAGGGTGGTGACCGAGGCGATACTCTCTTCGCTGGTGATGCTGAGCAGCACTATCGGCAGATCGCCTGAAATGGCCCAGCCCCACAGGCCGGACTGGCCTCGCCGGTTACGGCTGATAATCTGGCCGTCGGCCCGCAGTTCCTGACAGGGATACAGCACCGCGCTGGCGAGACGGTTAAACAGCGTGGCATCATCTTCACTGGCATTCATCTGGCGTAATACCACCAGGCTATGGGACCACGCCAGCTCAAAGATACGGTCAGCAATGGGGTGATCTCGATATTTTTCCAGTAACGCCAGACTTTGCTGGCGGCTTTCGCCGATGCCATACACGATATCAACCGTGACCGGTTGTCCCGGCAGCAGGGTAATCGCGTGGCGTATCGCCAGAATCGGATCCAGTACCGCGCCTGAGGTATTGCTGAGTGCGCCACTTTTCCCGGCGGTCTGCGCATCTGAAGGGGTTTTGCCGCGACCCAGAAACAGGGCTCTGTCAGTTTCAAACGAGATACTCTTACTGCTGTTACCATGCACAACCACCATGTGCAGCATGCAGGGGGTTTGTTCATCCGGCGAGCGCGGGCGGCGATGACACAGGATCGCGTCACGATCGGGGTTAATCTCCGTCTGAATAAACAAGTTGCTGAATGCCGGATGCGCCCGATCGCTGGCATCAGGGGCCAGCACCACTTCGCAATAGGTTGTCAGTTCAAGCTCTCGGGGCAAGCGTCCTCTGTGTACCAGGGTGAGCCGCCGCAGTTCAATATCATCTTCCGGAGAGACCACAATCTGAGTTCTGACGCTCAGCGATCCGAAAGTACGGCGGAACTCAGCGCCGGCATCGGTAAAGATCGCTTCGTCGCCGCCATCGGCATCTGTGCCGACAGGATGCCAGGTATTGCTCCAGACTTCGTCCGTTTGCGCATCGCGGATATAGCAGAATGCTCCCCAGTTATCCCGGGTCGTATCGCTGCGCCAGCGCGTGAGGGCAAGATTGTTCCAGCGGCTGTAACCGCCGCCGCCAGGGGTCAGCATCAGATGGTAATGGCCGTTGGACAACAGCTGCACTTCAGGGACCGGGGTATCTGCTCCGCTGAAAATACGCGGTTCATAGCGAACCGGTTTGACCCTCCCTTCATGGGATTCGAAATGACGGCGCGGGCTGTAAAGATCGACCGCATCCGGGACGCGTTCCTGCAACAACAGGCTCGCCGAGCGGAAGGCGGTACTGGACATGAATCGCTCTGTCATCGGGGCGTTGAGCAGCACGTGAGCCAGCGCCTGAAATGCCATCCCCTGATGATGCGCCATCCAGGACTGAACGACGGCATACAGTTGCCCGGTTGCGAGGCGGGAGGGAGTATAGTCCAGCGCTTCATAAAAACCGTATTCGCCGCGCGCGCCGTTTTTTTCCAGACTGAGCAAATTGTCGCAGGCTTTGTGTGGGGAGACCATGAGAGCCAGCAGCGTTGCGTACGGGGCGATCACCATATCATCGGCCAGACCTCGCCGCAGACCGAGGCCCGGTACGCCAAATGCCTGGTACTGATAATTGTGCTGAACATCAAAAGCATGATAGCCGGACTCCGAGACCCCCCAGGGCACGCCACGCTCTTTGCCCCAGTGTATCTGACGTTTCACCGCTGACTGGCTCATCTCATCAAGAAGAGAGCCGGGCCAGGTGGGCATCACCAGATTCGGCATCAGGTATTCAAACATCGAACCGCTCCATGACATCAGCGCGGTTTCATGATCAATGGTGGTGAACAACCGTCCCAGGGCATACCAGCTTTTTAACGGTAGCTGATTCGTCGCGATGGCGAGAAAACTGGTCAGGCGGATTTCAGAGGGCAGCAGATCGTAATGGCTTTTATCCGCGGTATTGGTATCACAGTTATAGCCGACGCTGAGCAGACAGGTTGCTTCGCTGTACAGAAACGCAAAATCCATTCTCGCATGATCGTTCAGACGCTGTTCAAGTTCAGTGATAATCTTCAGCCGCATGCGGGCCAGCGCCGTAACCGATGCCGGAGGCGTTCCTTCGCCGCGATAGCTCGCGCCGGCGAGCCAGCTCAGCGTCGGTAGCTGCGGTTGGTTATATGCCTGGGGTAACCAGCCCAGTAGATGCGACCATTCATGGCACAGCTGCACCAGCTGATGTTCAAGGTGCGCTGTCCAGCGCACCACCAGCGGGTTTTCCTGAGCACACTGTGTCGTCAGATGGTTACACTGAGCGCGCATTTTCTTCAGTTCGCCGAACAGCTGCCCCGCGGGCAACGATACCGCGTTAAGGCAGTGTTTGCGCAGCAGTCGCAGACCGGTTGGCGCGTTTTGGCCCCAGTATTTTTCCAGAATAATCAGCGTGTCGTTCAGCCCCGCCAGCAGCTGCTCGCTGTTCAACACCGGCTGATAACGCATCGCGGACAGGCCTTCGCGTAATGTCAGTAAATGACCCGCCATATTGCCGCTGTCAACGCTTGAGACATAGCGTGGGTTGAGGGGCGCGAGCGTGCGGGTGTCATACCAGTTAAAGAGGTGGCCGCGGAAGTGTTCCATTTTATCCAGCGAGTCGAGCGTCAGCGTCACGCGTTGCAAAACCTCACCCCCGGGCAGGTAGCCAAAATCCCAGGCGGTCAGGTTGGCCATCAGGGAGAGCCCGATATTGGTGGGGGAGGTGCGATGTGCGACGGTGGGCTGCGGTATTTCCTGATAATTATCCGGGGGAAGCCAGTTTTCTTTTGCCGTGGCAAAGGTCTCAAAGAAGGCCCAGATTTCGCGGCTCGTCTGACGCAGCAGCTGCTTCTGGTCCGCATTCAGTGATACCGTCCTACGCGCAGGCTGGCGGCTTAACCAGCGCATCATCAGCGGCGCCAGACACCACAGAATCGTGACGGGCAGGGCGATAGCCAGCAGCGGTGGGGTAAAATGATACGTCATCATCGTCAGGGCGACCCCGGTGACCACATTGAGCCACATCGCCCGATAAAAACGCAGCACCGAAAGGTTGGACTGCGGGCTGTCCGGCGCGTGGCTGGCCCACTGGATGAGATTGCGCTGACTGATAGCAAGACGCCAGAGCGTCACGGCAATGGCATAGCATGAATATCCGGCCTCGTGCGGCAGTATCACAAAATTGAGTGCAATACGGGAGAGCCGCTTCAGCGCTCCGGCGGCGACAAGCGGAAGATGTAGCCGCAACGGGCGACGAGAGGGTTTATGAAGAAGGTCGTGAAGAATACTCAGGGCTGCGGGCAATAACCACACCAGCGTCAGCGCGCCAAGCCAGTAGAGCGGATTGGGAACCCAGAGCAGGGAACAAAAAAGAAGTACCAGTAAAGAGGGGGCGACCAGGCTTCGGCGTAAATTATCAAATAACTTCCACCAGGAGAGCGGGGATAACGGATTTTTATCCCGCGTTCCATCCGCTTTCCTGACGTACGGGCAGAGCCAGTTAAGCAGCTGCCAGTCGCCACGGATCCAGCGCGTACGACGCGCAACGTCTGACAGATAGTTGTTTGGGTATTGTTCGTAGAGTAAAACTTCACTGAGTAGCCCGGACCGGGCATAGCACCCTTCGAGTAAGTCATGGCTGAGAACCAGATTTTCCGGGCAGGCGTTGGCTGTGGCCTGGACAAAGATATCGACGTCATAAATCCCTTTGCCAACGAACGACCCTTCGCCGAAGAGATCCTGATAGATGTCCGAAGACATCATTGAATAGGGATTATTACCCGGTACGCTGCTGCGCAGGGCAGCATAGCGCCCCTGTCCGTTGCGCGGCATCTCCTCTGCCAGTCCGGGCTGCAAAATACCATACCCTTTGACGACTCTCTGTCGCAGCGGATCATACACGGGCTGGTTCAGCGGGTGCGCCATGGTGGCCACCAGTTTATGTGCGGTGTCGCGCGGCAAAACCGTATCGCTGTCCAGGGTTATGACATATTTAATCGGGCCCGGCAGCTGGTGCGCGGGCAGCCCGGCGACACTGGAAAACTGTGTTGCCGGGTGGCGCAACCAGTTGTTCAACAATGCCAGTTTTCCCCGCTTACGTTCATGCCCCATCCAGGTTTCCTGCGCCGGAACCCATTCAGGCTGTCGGTGCAGAAGATAAAAGCGTGGGCGGCTGGCTGGATAACGTCGGTTAAGCGCCTCTGTTTCCGAGATGGCCTGCCTGAGCAGCAGGGCGTTTTCTGGCGGATTTTCAACTGTTGAATCAGCAAAATCGGTGAGAAGAGCGAAGCGGAGGTGTTCATTCTGATTGCCCAGCCAGCATACTTCGAGACTAGTGAGGAGCTGACTGATGCCTGCGTGGCTGGTCAGCATACAGGGGATCACGACCATCGTCGCACAGTCAGCGGGAATCCCCGCTGAAAAATCCATTCGTGGCAAAGGGCGGGGAATGCGAAAACGGGTGGTCGCTTCGCTTAGTAGATCGCTAATTAACTGGCTGACCGCCACAATAAGCGGTAAAGCCAAAAGTATCAGTATCCAGCCCATTCCCTGTTGCGCTGTGGCGTGCAGGATTCCGGCCGTAACGGCTGTCGTCAACAGGCTGAGACTGCCGAGCCATGATAACAAGGGGATTTTGTTGAAACTGTGGCGCAGCCGGATAAGTCCAGGGGTGTCAGCGCAGAGTTGCACTTCCAACTGCTCGCGGCCTTCACCTGCCAGATAATAACCCACATGATATCCCGGCGTGGCGGGCGCGTTTTCCAGAGAAAGCGCCAGCACCCGGCTGGCAACCTCTGGCTCGCTGAACCGACTGTCTCTGGCCAGAATCTCGATGACATGCCGGTAATGATCCCGGGTATCAAAGTGCATCCGGGAATAGGTAGCGGCCGGGTCAAGACGCAATGTCTGTTCCACAACGCTGATCGTCTCGGCAAAATCGGCCCAGTTTGTTTCGCTCAGCAAACGTAAACCTGCGATGCTGTTGCTGACAGAAAGCTGGCTGGCGGCAAGCTGTTGATTGAAGCGGTGAATGAGAACCTCGGTCGTCACGCCCTGTTCAGCAAGGCGCTGGTCCACCCAGGTCAACGGCAGCGCCAGCGCATTGCCATGACCCTGCAGGCGGCGGACCAGTTCTGCGACAAACGCACTGCTGAGCGGCGGGCGGGCGCGCGCCATGTCGGCCACCACCATGATTAAATCGGCGGGCGTATTCTCCGCACATTCGAAAATCCGCGTGAGCCATGTGTCCGCCAGGCTGCGCTCTTGCTGCGCTTTTACTACTTCGATACTGACACGCCGCAGGTTTTCGATCAGCGACAGACGCAGCATGCCCGGTAAAGCCCAGACCTCGCCTAACGTCAGCGGCGTCACCTGCTGATAGGCGGCGATATAGCTGGTGAGGCTGGCTACGTCCCAGCGTCCGTCTCCGTGGGCGATCGCTTCAGAGGCGATATCGTAAATGCGCGGGCACTGGTGGGGTGAAATCAGGGCGGGGAGACCTTTGCCAAAGCTTTTCGGCAAGTGCTGGCGGACAATACGAATTTGCTCCTCAATCAGGTAATAATTATCAAGAAGCCACTCGCCTGCGGGCATGATACTCGATTTTTTCCCGGCATTGAGCGCATAACAGTTATGGGTGATCACGGCCTCGTTGTCCCCAAGCCGCTTGAGAAGATAGTAAGGCAGTTTGTCCGGCGACAGCTTATGAGTATGCGCCAGTTTCTGGCCGTAACGTTCCATCTGGAGGGCCGAAAACAGTTCTGGCCGCAGACTATTTTCACCGGTCGGGTCGTTGGCCGGGAAGGGTTCCCGTCCAGGGATTTTCGTAAAGGGATGAGCGCGGCTAAACCATGCTCGGGGATTCATTTTCATAGCGTTGCTCTGATGCGACATTAACGCGCAGGAGCAGTTGCGAAATCAGTTCAGAAACGTTCTCTCAGGATGGGCGTGAGGCATCAGGGATTTAACAGCTGCCGGTCTTTATTCAGTATAGAACACGGGGTTTAAGTGGGTCGGTGTATGAAGCTGGCTAGCGTGTCGGGACAAAAATAGCCTTGCATCCAGGGCACAGCATGGCCTGTTTTAAGCGAATCTTAGAGGTGGACTGGGTTGATGATAAGCCACAGACGGGGCAGGTGATTGTGGAGGTCGAGGCACCCCCGATGAACTTCATTGCGTAATCGAGAAAAGACATGATGATTAACCTTTCAATGAATGTGTTTCAGTGTACCACGTATGGCTAAAATTTAATCTGTTTAATGTGCGGCCCTGCCCGGTATGGATGATTTCTGAAGCCGGCCTGGCTACCGCATTGTTTTTAATCTCCTGATTGCCGCCGGGCCGACAGCTCTCTCATCTGCCGTCATCACAAGCAAAAACCATGACATCAGCCGCCGGACGCTGGCGCGGTGTGTGACGTTGTCACGCAAGGCGAGACGGGCCTGGCTGCAATATCAAGACCTGAAACGGCTAAATCTGGCGACACATCAATACGTTGCGGAATCAATTAAAAAGAGATCGCGCTATTTATGGGTGAGATTAGGTGATAAAAGCGGGAGTGGGAGCAGGTTTTGGCGCGCTTAAATGGCGGCAAAGAGCCTGCAACAGGTCATGGGAAACAGGAGTAACCCATTGCTTTTACTGAGAATAGAGGCTTAACGGCAATTGTTTCTTATAAGTACGTAAAAGTTAATGAATTTTTCAGGAAAGGTCGTTATGTTGTCGGCATCACAGTTTTGTTAAGGGTTTAACATGCGCGATAAATACACTGGCCTGCAAATAGGTATCCACTGGCTGGTCTTTTTATTGGTGGTTGGCGCCTATGCCACCATGGAGCTTCGCGGTTTTTTCCCCCGCAGCGACCGTCCGCTCATTAATATGATTCACGTTTCCTGCGGGGTGGCCATTCTCGTGTTGATGGTTGCGCGCCTGCTGGTCCGACTGAAGTCCCCGGCGCCGCCGATTGTACCGAAACCGTCACCGATGATGACCGGTTTTGCCCATCTGGGGCATCTGATTATCTATCTGCTGTTTATCGCCCAGCCGATCGTTGGACTGGTGATGATGTATTACCGTGGCAATCCGTGGTTTGCCTTCGGCCTGACCATGCCGTTTGCGGCGCAAAGTCAGTTTGAGCTGGTGGATACGCTGAAGGGCGTACATAGCCTGCTGGCGAATACCGGTTACTTTATCATCGGCGCGCACGCGCTGGCCGCGCTGCTGCACCACTATCTGTGGAAAGATAATACGCTGCTGCGCATGATGCCACGTAAGCGCTAATCACTCCCGATATCCTGACCCCGCCGCCGAGCGGGGTTTTTTTTATTCCTTCCGCTGCCGGTTGTGGTAGATCTGATACGGACTGAGGAAAAAGGAGTCCAACATGAAAGTCAGACTTGCCGTGCCGGATGAGGCACCTGCGCTATGGAACATCCGCAATCAGGCCATTCGCAACGGCTGTCGTGAGAGCTACGCAGCCGCGGTCCTCAAGGCCTGGACGCCGGATACGATGCCGGAAGGGTATCGCCATGCGGTGCGCGATAATCCCTTTTTTGTCGTTGAGGAAGAGAGCGGGCGCCCGGTGGCGACCGGCTTTCTTGATCTCCGCGCGGCCAGCGTGGAAGCCATCTTTACGTTGCCCGAATGGGGCGGAAAAGGTTGCGCCGGAATGATTTTGACGACCATTATCGCCGAAGCGCGGCGGCGGAATTTCCCGCGCCTGACGCTGGAAGCGACGCCGAATGCGGCCGGGTTTTATCTGCGCCATGGTTTTGTCGCCGTGCGCGAAAAGCTGCTGCCGTCAAAGCTGGCGAAGGCGGATTTACGCTGCGTGGAAATGGCGCTCCGGCTCAGCTAACCGCCACGGCTCGCCGCCGTGCAACGGTATAAATCGGCGTTTCAGTTTGCCACTTTGCTTAATAAAATATAGTATACCCCCCTATACAATATTGAGGGCGTCATCGTGCCACATTCACCTGAAGACAAAAAACGCGCGCTCAGCCGCGTACGTCGCATTCGCGGGCAGGTTGAAGCCCTGGAAAGGGCGCTGGAGTCCGGCGAGTCCTGCATGTCGATTTTGCAGCAGATTGCCTCCATCCGCGGGGCGACCAACGGCCTGATGGGCGAAATGGTAGAAATCCACCTTCAGGACGAGCTGGTCAGCGGCGAAACAACCCCGGATCAGCGAGCGGCCAGAATGGCGGAAGTCGGTCATCTGCTACGATCTTATTTAAAATAAATCATCACGAAGGAAGAGACGGTTATGAAATCACGTGCAGCTGTCGCGTTTGGCCCCGGCCAGCCGCTGAAGATTGTTGAAATTGATGTTGCTCCGCCGAAAAAAGGCGAAGTGCTGGTCAAAATTACCCACACCGGTGTCTGCCATACCGACGCGTTTACGCTCTCCGGTGACGATCCGGAAGGGGTGTTCCCGGCCGTGCTGGGTCATGAAGGCGGCGGTATCGTGGTCGAAGTTGGCGAAGGCGTCACCAGCCTGCAGCCTGGCGATCACGTTATCCCGCTGTATACCGCAGAGTGCCGCGAGTGCAAATTCTGTAAATCCGGTAAAACTAACCTCTGCCAGGCAGTACGTGCCACCCAGGGGAAAGGTCTGATGCCGGATGGCACCACCCGTTTCTCCTATAACGGCGAGCCGGTTTACCACTATATGGGCACCAGCACCTTCAGCGAATACACCGTGGTAGCCGAAATTTCACTGGCGAAGGTGAACCCGCAGGCGCCGCTGGATAAAGTCTGTCTGCTGGGCTGCGGCGTGACCACCGGTATCGGTGCCGTTCACAATACCGCGAAGGTCAAAGAGGGCGATACCGTGGCGGTCTTCGGCCTCGGCGGGATTGGTCTGGCGGTTATCCAGGGGGCGGTGCAGGCGAAAGCCGGGCGCATTCTGGCGGTTGATACCAACCCGGAAAAATTCACCCTCGCCAAAGAGATGGGGGCGACCGATTTTATCAACCCGAATGATTATGATAAGCCGGTTCAGGATGTGATCGTTGAGCTCACCGATGGCGGCGTGGACTTCAGCTTCGAATGTATTGGCAACGTCAACGTGATGCGTGCGGCGCTCGAGTGCTGCCATAAAGGCTGGGGCGAAAGCGTGATTATCGGCGTGGCCGGTGCGGGCCAGGAGATCAAAACCCGTCCGTTCCAGCTGGTGACCGGGCGCGTATGGCGCGGTTCGGCATTCGGTGGAGTGAAAGGGCGTACCCAGCTGCCGGGTATGGTTGAAGACGCGATGGCCGGTAAAATCGACCTCGATCCGTTTATCACCCACCGCCTGCCGCTGGAGCAGATTAACGAAGCTTTTGATTTGATGCATGAGGGGAAATCGATTCGGACCGTCATTCATTTCGGCGAGAATTGATTTTCAGACCAAAAATAACCCGGGCTTGCCCGGGTTATTGCTAAAGAGTGGTGACTCTCACCGCAGATTTTCCTACCCGTGTCGCCACCGCTGCCGTTCGCGATGCCTCCATCCAGGGCCCTGAGGGTGGTGAGAAAATGGTTTAGCGAATGCGCGGGTTTCGTCGGGTGGCGCCTGGCCCGACCGACAAAGCGCTGTTTCCGGCAGACCTGCGCAGGCGTCGTTCCTGGTAGGCCCGTGCAAGCGTAGCGCCGCCGGGCAAATTGCCCAGGCTCGCACATTGCCAGTAAACAGGGCCCCGTTTGGGGCCCTGACGCTTACTTCTGTTCCGGTAACGCGTAGGCGATGATGTAATCGCCGCGATCCGGAGACTGACGAGCGCCGCCGGCGTTGATGATAATGTACTGTTTGCCGGTTTTCGGCGAAACGTAGGTCATCGGGCCGGACTGACTGCCGACCGGCAGACGAGATTTCCAGATCTCCTTACCGTTGGCGGTATCAAACGCGCGCAGGTAGAAGTCCTGAGTCCCGGCGAAGAACAGCAGACCGGACTGGGTCGACAGCGATGCGCCCAGCGTCGGCATCCCGATGGGGATAGGCATATGCATGCGAATACCCAGCGGGCCAGTATCTTCAACGGTCCCTACCGGCACCTGCCACACCAGTTTACCGCTCTTCAGATCCACCGCGGACATGGTACCGAACGGCGGTTTCTGGCACGGAATACCCAGCGGCGACAGGAAGCGTTCACGCATTGCGCCGAACGGCGTCCCTTCCATCGGCACAATCCCCATCTCGATGCCGCTGGCATCTTTGGCGACTTTTTCACGCGGAACCATATAGTTTGCCAGGCCAAGGCGCATATCGTTGACGAACATCAGGCTGTTGTTCGGATCCACCGAGACGCTGCCCCAGTTCATGCCGCCCAGCGAGCCCGGATACTGCAGCGAGCGGTCTTCGCCCGGCGGGGTGAAGATACCCTGATGGCGCATGGCTTTGAAGGCGATTCGGCACATCAGCAGGTCCACCGGCGTCGCCCCCCACATATCCGACTCGTTCAGCGTGTCATTGCCAATCATTGGCATGCCCACGGAGTAGGGCTGCGTCGGAGAGTAACGTTCGCCTTTAATCGTCCCGGCCGGAACCGGACGCTCTTCCACTTTCGCTACCGGTTCCCCGGTCGCGCGGTTGAGCATAAAGATCATCCCCTGCTTGCTGGTCTGCACCAGCACCGGCGTGGTGCCGCCTTTCCCGTCGGGAAGGTCGTACAGCAGCGGTTGTGACGGCAGGTCGAAGTCCCACAGATCGTGGTGGGTGGTCTGGTAGTGCCAGCGTACCTGGCCGGTCGTGGCATCAACGGCGACGATCGAGGAGCTGTATTTGTCATCCAGCGCGGTTCGTTCACCGCCGAAGAAGTCCGGGGTGGCGTTGCCGGTTGGCAGATAGATCAGGTTCAGCTTCGCGTCATAGGACATCGCCGACCAGACGTTTGGCGTGCCGCGGGTGTAGGTCTGGCCTTCCGGCGGCAGGCCGGTCAGGCCCGGATTACCCGGATCCCACGCCCAGGCCAGTTTACCGGTGTGGACATCGTAGGCGCGGACCACGCCGGGAGGCTCGCCGGTGGAGAAGTTATCCGCCACGCGGCCGCCGACAACGACGACGTTACCGGCAACCAGCGGGGTGGAGGTTTGCTGATAGTAGCCCGGTTTGATTTCACCCATTCCGACGCTCAGATCGACGATACCGCGATCGCCGAAAGTCTCACAGGTTTTGCCGGTATCGGCGTCAATCGCGATCAGACGGGCATCGGTGGTCGGCAGGAACAGACGGCGGGCGCAGGCGGCAGGCTGAACGTCACCTGCAGCGGCGGCCTGGGCCTGGCTGTCTTCGTAATAGCCGAGGCCGCGGCAGCGCTGCCAGTTTGGCGCGGTGGCTTTTGAATCATAGCGCCACTTTTCCTTTCCGCTATCGACATCCAGCGCCAGCACTTTGCTGTACGGCGTACAGACATACAGCGTATCGCCGATTTGCAGCGGGGTGTTCTGGTCTTCCGCGCCGGAACCGTTGCTTTGCGGGATATCGCCGGTATGGGCGACCCAGGCAACCTGCAGCTGGTTGACGTTCTGTTTGTTAATCTGGTCGAGGGCGGCGAAGCGGTCGCCGTGGGTGGTGTTACCCCAGTGCTCCCAGTTCTTCTGCTGTTCACCCGGGGCAACCGGTTTTACCGGTACGGCTTCCGTAGCGCTGACCAGCGGCTGTGATTTGAACATCCAGCCAAAGCTGGCGGCCAGCACCACGGCCAGCACCGCGGCCAGGCCAAATGCCGGGCCTTTCTTCGCCGGCGGGGCCGAAAGATAGGGCCAGACCAGCGCTGAGAGCAGCGCCAGCGCGCCGAACGCGAACAGGCGCGAGAACAGCGGCCAGTAGGTCCAGCCGGCATCGCCGATCGCCCAGACTACAGAGGCGATGAACGCGATGGCATACAGCACAATACCGGCGCGACGATTGCGGAAGATAAGCACGGCGGCGATAACCATCACCAGACCCATGATTGCGAAATAGAGGGTACCGCCCAGCGTGGCGAGCTTGACCCCAAGAATACCGATAGCCAGGCCGATGATGAGCATCAGCCCGGCGAGAAGCCACTGCAGGATCCGGGGGAATCCTCGCGGCACGTTGCCAGTTGCCATTTTGTCTCCTTAAACCATCCGTTCTCAGATGCGAACCAAATGAATCAAAAAATACAGGGGTGCTTTTGAGTGAAGTGGAATTCGCCTTCATGTTGGCGGTATTCACAAGTTACGTTGATTTCGAATGAACCATTTGGTGAAATCGCGACAATGATAAATCTGTTAATGAAGTTTGCGCAATTGTTAATAAACAATTTCGCATTAATTGATTAGCACGCTGATTTTTCCGCCGGGCTACGGCGGCCAAAAGCCTGGCGGCGGGCGGGTGAGAAGGGGCTGGGAAGGGCCGGACAGGGCGTCAGATGCCGTATCCGGCGTTCATTACGCCGGCATGGATTTGCGAATGGCGCTGAGTAAAGTTTGTGCGCCGGAGGAGAATGTGGCATCGACGCGCGTCAAAATGCCGATCGGTTCGCCCGCACCCTGGGTGGGTACCGGCAGAGCGGTCAGCAGCCCGCGGCGCAGGTCGTCTTTGACCGCGCCGGAAGGGACGAACCAGATGTAGTCATAATCCACGGTCAGCTGACGCGAGAGCGACGCGGAGAGGGTTTCGATACAGCCGGCGGGAATTTTACACCCCTGGCTTTGCAGCAGCGTTTCCGCATTCTGCCGCGGAATGGTGCCTTTAGGGGAGACGACGACCGGCCACTCCATCACCCGACTGAGGGTCACGGTTTCCTGCAATAGCGGATGACCGGGACGTACCACCAGCTTCAGAGATTCGAGGAACAGCAGCTCGTAGTTGAGGCCACTCATCAGCTCCGGGTCAGACATGCGGCCGATCCCAATATCGATTTCTCCCGATTTTAAGCCCGCCAGCAGCATGGTGTTGTTCATGGTCGCGACCTGCAGGGTGATATCTTTCTGCTGCTTGTGAAACTGGCCGATGACGGTGGGTAAAATGCCTAAGGCGGCGGTCGGGAGTGCGCCGATACGCACCACATCGTTATTCAGCCCCTCTTTACGGTTAAGCGCCTGGCCTGCCGTATTCAGCGCGTCGAGGACCTTAACCGCATGGGTGAGAAACTGTTCGCCGACCAGCGTCAGCTGAGCGCCCAGCCGCCCGCGTTCAAACAGTCGCGTACCGGTCAACTGCTCCAGCTCATTGAGCGTTTTTGATAAGGCAGGTTGGCTTAGATTAAGTGTTTCAGCCGCACGCCCCAGCGTTCCCTGTTGAGCGACGGCCACGAAAGTGTGTAGATGGCGCAAACGAATGCGCTGACTAAAAAGACCATTTTTTTCCATAGTTGATGTTAAAAACAGAGCGCAGTGGGTGACAAGCGAAGTTATTGAAATTTGATAACCTGATAGCAAAATATTATTAACATTTCACTCTCTTGTATTACAAATTTTTTATTTTGATGAAAAAACAGACGCCCCGAACCCGGTCGGGGCAAAATCAGACGGAAAGTTACTCAGATATCAAAGAAGACGGTTTCGTTCTCACCCTGCAGGTGAATATCAAAACGGTAGACAATTTCACTGCCGCGCACTTCGCGTTGGGCAATCAACGTCTGGCGACGCACCTCCCACTCAATCAGATTCAGCACCGGATCGGCCTGGTTCGCCTCCTGCTCGTCGGAAAAGTACATCCGCGTGTTGAGACCAATATTGATGCCTCGCGCCACCACCCATAAATTGACGTGCGGCGCCATCATCCGGCCATCGCGACCGACGACGGCTCCCGGTTTGATGGTCTCAAAGCGCCAGATGCCGGAGGTAAAGTCCGAACAGCTGCGACCCCAGCCGCGAAAGCCCGGATCGAGCTTTTTATGTAGCTGACGATCGTCGGGGTGGTGATAGCGCCCGGCGGCGTTGGCCTGCCAGAGTTCCAGCAGCACGTCACGCACCGGCGTTCCGGAACCATCGATCACCCGACCTTCGATCGTAATGCGTTCACCTTCGGTGTCCGGCGTAGTGAGCTGCGGGCCGAAGTTCTTTTCAAAGATATGAAAGCCGGCGGCGTCGGGTGCGAGGCCGATATGCACATAGGGGCCGGCGGTCTGCGAGGCGGTTTCGGCTAAATAGTCTTTCATCGGGCGGCCCCCTGGGTGCGATTTTCAAACAGCGTGGCGCGATGGCCGCGCAGCACAAGATCAAAGCGATAGGCGAGGCAATCCAGCGGTACGGCGGCATGGGTGTCGAGTTCGGCAATCAGCGTGCGAACCGCCTCGTCGTTATTAATGGTTTTGACGATCGGACACTGTTTAATTAGCGGGTCGCCCTCGAAATACATTTGCGTAATCAGGCGCTGCGCCCACGCATCCCCGGAGAGGGAAAAGTGAATATGCGCCGGGCGCCAGTCGCTGACCTGATTACGCCACGGATAGGGGCCGGGCTTGATGGTGCGGAAGCAGTAATAGCCGTTTTCATCCGTCAGTATCCGGCCGCAGCCGCCGAAATTGGGGTCGATGGGCGCCAGATACTGATCCTTTTTATGTCGATAGCGGCCGCCGGCGTTGGCCTGCCACACCTCGACCAGCGTGTTTTTCATCGGGCGGCCGAAGCCGTCGCGCACGTAGCCGTGGACAATAATACGCTCGCCAATAGGCAGACCTTCTTTGGCGTAATTAAGGATCAGGTCATTATCCAGCGGGCCGAGATCGTCGTGGCCGAATACCGGGCCGGTAATTTCGGACAGGGAATTCTGTAATGAGATCAGCGCATTGCGCGGTGAGCGCAGGACGCTGGTTTTGTAGCCCGGGGCATAGGCGGGCGGGTGACTGCTGTAGTCGCGATGCACAACCTCGCGCGGTGACCATTTATCATTCATAGGGTAGTGGCTCCGTTTTTATCGGTAGAGGGCTTTTTATTGTCATATCGCCAGAAACAGTGTGTGTAAATGCTTTGTTAATTTAAAGTGAAATTAACGGTCGTTTTGCATAACCCACGGTTATGCTCAGAATGGCATGGAGGACAGAGGCAGGTTATCCGCATCACAATTTGTAAATTCTTCCCGCCGTTGCCACGGGCCTTTTCTACACTCCAGGAAGTATTCACTGGAGGTAAGGCATCATGGCGAACACCATCACGGCTGATGAGATTCGGGAAAACTTTTCGCAGGCAATGTCGGCGATGTACCAGCAGGAAGTTCCACAGTACGGGACGTTACTGGAGCTGGTGGCTGACGTTAATCTGGCGGTGCTGGAGCATCATCCTAAACTGCATGAGCAACTGGCGAATGCCGATGAGCTATCGCGACTCAATGTCGAGCGCCACGGCGCGATCCGCGTTGGCACGGCGGAGGAACTGGCGACGCTGCGGCGTATGTTTGCCATTATGGGGATGTTCCCCGTCAGCTATTACGACCTGTCGCAGGCCGGCGTGCCGGTGCACTCCACCGCGTTTCGTCCGATTGATGACGCGGCGCTGGCGCGCAATCCGTTTCGTATTTTTACCTCGCTGCTGCGTCTGGAACTGATTGCCAACGTTGAGCTGCGCCAGCGTGCGGCGGCGATCCTCGCCCGGCGCGATATTTTTACTCCCCGCTGTCGCGAGCTCATCGCTGTGCACGAAGAACAGGGGCATTTTTCATCGACGCAGGCCCGGGAATTTGTTCGCGAAGCGCTGGAGACGTTTCGTTGGCACAGTCACGCAACGGTGGACGCCGACACCTATCATGCGCTGCATAATGAGCACCGGCTGATTGCCGATGTGGTCTGCTTCCCCGGCTGCCATATCAACCACCTGACGCCGCGCACGCTGGATATCGACCGGGTTCAGGCGCTGATGCCGGAGTGCGGGATTGTGCCGAAGGCTTTGATTGAAGGGCCGCCGCGCCGCGAGGTGCCGATTCTGCTGCGCCAGACCAGTTTTAAGGCCCTCGAAGAACCGGTGGTCTTTGCCGGGGAGCACCAGGGGACCCACAGCGCGCGTTTTGGCGAGATAGAGCAGCGCGGGATTGCGCTGACGCCGAAAGGCCGGGCGCTGTACGATCGCTTGTTGAACGAAGCGGGCGTGGGTAAAGACAACCTCAACCATCAGCGTCATCTCCAGGAGGTGTTCAGCCAGTTCCCGGACAGCGAATTCCTGCTGCGCCAGCAGGGGCTGGCATGGTTCCGCTATCGTCTGACCCCCGCCGGGGAAGCCCATCGTCATGCCTTTGGCCCCGGCGACGATCCGCAGCCGTTGATCGAACGCGGCTGGGTGGTGGCGCAACCGATTATTTATGAAGATTTTTTACCGGTGAGCGCGGCAGGGATTTTCCAGTCAAATCTCGGCAATGAAATTCAGGCCCGCAGCCATGGCAATGCCAGCCGTGACGCCTTTGAAACGGCGCTGGGTTGCCCGGTGCTGGACGAGTTTACTCTCTATCAACAGGCGGAGGAGCGCAGTAAACGTCGTTGCGGTCTGCTCTGAAACCGGTACTCTGCTGACATGAATCATTGACGACAGTCAGTAAAAGGAAGCAGGTCATGCAGAACCCGTCTACCCCACTGGTCAAAACCCGGCAGGGGACGTTATCCGGCATCACTGAACAGGGTATTCATCTCTGGCGCGGCATTCCCTTTGCCGCGCCGCCGGTCGGCGAGCTCCGCTGGCGCGCGCCGCAACCGCCCGCGCGCTGGCAGGGCGTCCGCCAGGCCGACACCTTCTCCGCCGCCAGCTGGCAAGATATTGAGTACTGCCGCGAACTGGGCGGCGGCGATCCCGGGCGCTTCTCAGAAGATTGTCTCTACCTTAACGTCTGGGCACCCGCCGGACGTACTCAGCCGCTGCCGGTTATGGTCTGGCTGCACGGCGGCGGGTTTACCATTGGCGCCGGCAGCCTGCCGCCTTACGATGGCAAAGCGCTGGCGGCCCGCGACGTGGTGGTGGTGACCGTCAACTATCGGCTGGGGCATCTGGGGTTCTTCGCCCATCCGGCGCTGGAAGGGGAAGACGGCGAACGGGTCTATAATTTCGCCCTCCTTGACCAAATCGCCGCGCTGCAATGGGTGCAGGATAATATTCACGCCTTTGGCGGCGACGCCACCAACGTTACCCTGTTTGGCGAATCGGCCGGGGCGCGCAGCGTGCTCTCGCTGATGGTATCGCCAAAATCCCGCGGACTGTTCCATAAGGCCATCATCCAGAGCGGCTATACGCTGCCGGATCTGCCGCGAGAAAAAGCGCTGGAGAAAGGGCGTTTGCTGGCGGAACACTTCTCGCTGCCGGAGGCCAGCGCCGCACAGCTGCGGGCGATTCCGGCGGAGGCGTTCTGGTCGCTGACCGCGCCGCTGAATACCGGACCGGCGCCGATCGTCGGCGATGCGGTGTTACCGCAGCCGATGCTGGAGGCTTTTTTCGCCGGCCGTCAGCACCCGATGCCGGTCATGGTTGGCTCTAACAGCGACGAGGCCAGCGTGATGGCGGTCTTCGGCGTCGATATCGCCGGGCAGATCCAAAAACTGCGCCGCGAGCGGCGATTTGGCCTCGGACTGATCAAACTGCTCTATCCTGGCGTGAAAGGGGATGAGAATCTGGGACGCGAAGTGTGCCGCGATATGGCCTTCACCACGCTGGGCTATGTGGTGATGCAGGCCCAGCAGCGGGTAGGACAACCGTGCTGGCGCTACTGGTTTGACTATGTTCCCCGGGCCGCCGATGAAACCTGCCCGCACGGGGCGTGGCACGGCGATGAAGTGCCTTATGTGTTTGACACGCTCACCCTGGCCGAGCCGGTGCGTACCTACGCCGGCGAGGAGGACCGCGCGTTTGCCGCCCAGGTCGCCGATTACTGGGTGAACTTCGCCCGCCTTGCCGGGCATCGCTGTAGCGAACTGCCGGGAGCAGTACGCTGGCCCGCCAGCCTGCGCGGGCGCGATCGCCTGCTGCGCATCGGGCTCCATAAACGGGTCGGGTTTAAGCTGGAAAACCGCTTTATGCGCGCCCGGCTGGCGCTGTTTCGCCGGGTCATGCGCCACCACGTTACGCTGGATTAACCAGCTCCTCCCGAAACCGCGCCAGACCGTCGGCTTTGCTCTGCGAACTGCGGACCACCAGCCGATAGCTGGCGCCGGTTTTTACGCTGAGGGTGAAAGGGCGCACCAGGCGGCCGGCGCGGACATCTTCAGCCACCAGGGTGGCGTCAGCCATGGCGACGCCCAGCCCCTGCATGGCGGCGGTGATCGCCAGATCCATGGTGTCGAAGTGCTGATTTTTGCGCATCAGTAGCGGGGCATCGGGTGAGAATGCCGCCAGCCATAGCGACCAGTCGGTCTTATCCCGGGTCGGGTGCAAAAACGTGACGTCATTGAGCATGTTGTCCCGCGCAAGGGCACCGTTACAGACCGGCGTCAGCGCCTCTTCAAATAGCAGATCGCCGACGCTGTGGTGAGTTCCGAAGACGATGGCGGCGTCATAGGGTTCGGTCCTGAAATTGACGCCATGTTCCGTGGTGGTGGTCAGGGCGATTTGCAGTTCCGGGTGACGTTGCTCAATCGCCACCAGCCGGGGAACCAGCCAGCGAATGGCGCAGGTCGGCGCCTTCAGACGCACCACGGTCTGCTGCTGACGAGCCTGCTCGGCCACCGCGATCAGACGGCCAAATGCCGACTGGAGCTCCGGGTAGAGGGCGCTGCCCTGCGGTGAAAGATGCAGTCCGCGCGCGTGGCGGGCAAAAAGCGGGAAACCAAACCACGCCTCCAGCGCCGCAATCTGGCGGCTAACGGCGCCCTGAGTCAGGCAGAGTTCGCGCGCGGCATGGGTTAAGTTAAGGTGTCTGGCGGTGACCAGAAAGGTTTCCACGGCATGAAAAGGCAGGGCGCTTCGCGACATCTCATCTCCAGCTATGCATTTTGATCATGGACAGTATGCCCACTTTGTTCAGCGAATGGGACACTGCGTTCCACTTTTGCCGGCTAATCCTCAGGCCACGAGTAAACTATGATCTGCCTGTAGAGTAAACATCTGCCGGTGCGGGAAGGCTGGCGGGGATAACCTGATGTTTAAATGAGGAGTCAAGCATGGCAAAACCCTACGTACGTCTGGATAAGAGCGAGGCGGCGGTGCTGCTGGTGGATCATCAGGCAGGACTGTTATCTCTGGTTCGCGACATCGACCCGGATAAATTCAAGAACAACGTGCTGGCGCTGGGGGATATGGCGAAATATTTCGGCCTGCCGACCATCCTGACCACCAGCTTTGAGAACGGCCCCAACGGCCCGCTGGTGCCGGAACTAAAAGCGCAGTTCCCGGACGCGCCCTATATTGCTCGTCCGGGAAATATCAATGCCTGGGATAACGAAGATTTCGTCAATGCGGTGAAGGCCACGGGGAAAAAGCAGCTGATTATCGCCGGGGTGGTGACCGAGGTCTGCGTGGCGTTTCCGGCGCTGTCGGCGATTGAAGAGGGATATGAGGTCTTCGTGATCACCGATGCATCCGGCACCTTTAACCCGATTACCCGCGATGCTGCCTGGGATCGCATGTCACAGGCCGGCGTGCAGCTGATGTCGTGGTTTGGCGCCGCGTGTGAGCTACATCGCGACTGGCGCAATGATGTTGAGGGACTGGCAACGCTGTTTTCCAACCATATTCCCGATTACCGCAATCTGATGACCAGCTTTAACACCTTAACCCGCAAGTAGTTTTCCGCTCCGGCCAGCCTGGGCTGGCCGTCTCTTTTCTCAAGGCATGATCAGAATGCATGGCTACTATGATAACAATTCGGTTGTCGCCGGGTAGCGCATTGGATTGAATGGTTATGCAAATAAAATGAGAAAGGATTAACTATGAGTCTCAGTTCCCCGGTGATGACGCGCTCCAAACTGCCGGATGTCGGCACGACAATTTTTACCGTGATCGGTCAACTTTCCGCTCAGCATAATGCCATCAACCTTTCTCAGGGCGCGCCGAATTTTGCCTGCGATGCCCGGCTGGTTGCCGGGGTCACGCGGGCGATGGCGGAGGGGCATAACCAGTATGCGCCGATGACCGGCCTGCCCGCGCTGAAGGAGCGAATTGCCGGGAAGGTTGCGGCCCTGTACGGTACGCGTTATGACGTAGACCACGAAGTCCTGATTACCGCCAGCGCCAGCCAGGGGATCTACTCGGCTATCGGTGGGCTGGTGCATCCGGGCGATGAGGTTATCTACTTCGAACCCTCTTTTGACAGCTATGCGCCGATTGTCCGCTTGCAGGGGGCGACGCCGGTAGCCATTAAGCTGACGGTGCCTGATTTTAACGTTAACTGGGATGAAGTTCGCGCCGCCATCACCCCGCGGACGCGGATGATTATTGTCAATACGCCGCATAACCCCAGCGGCCAGGTATTTTCCCGTGCAGATTTAGACCAGCTGGCGGCGTTGACGCGCCATACCGATATCGTGATTTTGTCGGACGAGGTGTATGAGCACGTGGTTTTTGACGGTGAACACCACCATGGGATGGCGACCCATCCCCAGCTGGCTGAGCGCAGCGTCATCATCTCATCGTTCGGCAAGACCTACCACGTGACCGGCTGGCGCGTGGGCTACTGCGTTGCGCCGGCGGCGCTGATGGACGAGATCTGCAAGGTTCACCAGTTCCTGATGTTCTCTGCCGACACGCCGATGCAATATGCCTTTGCTGAGCATATGACCGATCTCCAGTCCTGGCTTTCGCTGGCACCATTCTACCAGCAGAAGCGGGATTTACTCCGCCAGCTGCTGGCTGACTCACCGTTCCGCCTGTTGCCGAGCGCCGGCTCTTTCTTCATGCTAGCGGACTACAGCCATTTCAGCGACGAAAGCGACAGCGAAATGGTGAAGCGGCTGATAACCGACTACGGCGTAGCGACGATCCCGCTGTCGGCGTTTTATACGGATGGTACTGATAACAAACTGATTCGCCTCTCTTTTGCTAAAGATGAAGCCACATTGCGGGCCGGTGCGCAGGCACTGTGTCACGTTAAGCCGCGTTAAGGAGCCCCACGATGAAGATGAAAATAACAGCCCTTACCCTTGCTTTAGGGATGATGTGCACCTTCTCTGCGTTTGCCGCCGGCGAACTGCGCTACGGCGTAGAAGCGGAATACCTGCCGTTTGAAAGTCGCAATACGGCAGGGGAGCTGGAGGGTTTTGATATCGACCTCGGCAACGCCATCTGCAAGGCGGCCCAGCTGAAATGCAGCTGGGTGGAAACCTCGTTTGATGCGCTGATCCCGGGGCTGGTGGCGAAGAAGTTCGACGCCATTAACTCGGCGATGAATATCACCGAACAGCGGCGCAAAAGCATTGATTTCACCCAGCCGATTTATCGCATTCCCTCGCAGCTGGTCGGTAAAGCCGATAGCGGCATGGAGACCACCCCGGAAGGCCTGAAAGGCAAAACCATCGGCGTGCTGCAAGGTTCGATTCAGGAAACCTTTGCCAAAGAGCACTGGGAGAAGCATGGCGTGACGGTGGTCTCCTATAAAGATCAAAATATGGCGTGGGCAGATCTGCTGAATGGCCGTATCGATGCTTCGCTGGTGATGTCTGCCGCCGGGCAGGCCGGTTTCCTCAGCAAGCCGCAGGGCAAAGGCTTTGGCTTTATCGGCAAACCGGTGGCTGACGATACTATTCTCGGCAGCGGGATCGGCTACGGCCTGCGCAAAGGCGACGAGGCGAGCAAAAAACAGCTCGATGCGGCAATCGACAAGGTTCGCGCTGACGGCACCATCACCCGTCTGGCGGCCAAATACTTCCCGGGTATCGACGTCAGCGTCAAATAACCCGTCTGCCTCCGCAGGGCAAACCTGCGGAGGGATTCAGTCTGCTCCGATGGCGAGAATTTTTTCACGCTTTTTCTGTCGCCAACAATTGGATTATCAATCGTTTTTGTCTAGAGTGGGCGAAATTCACGACGCATCTGTTTGTCGCGTTGTCGACCAATTGGCATAACAGAAGGACGCTTTCTCAGGCATGAATCGCAGACGTTTTCTCAAATCTTCCATGGCTGTTGCCGCCGTATGCGGAACATCAGGAGTCGCTTCACTTTTTTCTAACGCCGCGCTTGCCGAGGAATCGGGCATTGCTGATGGGATGACGCGCCGTTTTGACTTTACCGTTTTGCAATCGATGGCCCACGATCTGTCGCGTCAGCCGTGGGGCGGCGCCCCGCGCGACCTGCCGCCCACGCTGGCCAATCTGACTCCGCAGGCCTACAACAGCATTCAGTACGATGCGGGACATTCGCTGTGGAATAACATCGACGACCGCAAGCTGGACATCCAGTTTTTCCACGTCGGCATGGGTTTTCGCCGCCGCGTGCGCATGTTCTCGCTGGATTCGCAAACTCAGCAGGCGCGGGAGATTCACTTCCGTCCGGAACTGTTTAACTACAATAACGCCGGCGTAGACACCAAACAGCTGGTAGGGCAAACCGACCTCGGTTTTGCCGGTTTCCGCGCGTTTAAAGCGCCGGAGCTGGCGCGTCGCGATATCGTGGCGTTCCTCGGCGCGAGCTACTTCCGCGCGGTGGACAGCACCTACCAGTACGGGCTCTCCGCCCGCGGTCTGGCGGTGGATACCTTTACCGACACCCCGGAAGAGTTCCCGGACTTTACCTCGTTCTGGTTTGAAACCGTCAAGCCGGGCGCCACCGTCTTTACCGTTTACGCGCTGCTCGACAGCCCGAGCGTCACCGGCGCCTATAAATTTGTGATCAACTGCCAGGAGACGCAGGTGATTATGGATGTGGAAAACCACATCTACGCCCGCAAAGATATCAAACAGCTGGGTATCGCGCCGATGACCAGTATGTTCAGCTGCGGCAACAACGAGCGCCGGATGTGCGACACCATCCACCCGCAAATTCACGACTCCGACCGCCTCGCCATGTGGCTCGGTAACGGCGAGTGGGTCTGTCGCCCGCTGAACAACCCGCAAAAACTGCAGTTCAACGCCTTCCAGGACAAGAACCCGCGCGGCTTTGGTCTGCTGCAGCTTGACCGCGATTTCAGCCATTACCAGGACATCATGGGCTGGTACAACAAGCGTCCGAGTCTGTGGGTCGAGCCGCGTAACCAGTGGGGCAAAGGGGCCGTCAGCCTGATGGAGATCCCCACCACCGGTGAGACGCTGGATAACATCGTCTGCTTCTGGCAGCCGGAAAAAGCGATCAAGGCCGGTGATGAGCTGGACTTTAGCTATCGCCTGTACTGGAGCGCACAGCCGCCGGTGCGTTCTCCGCTGGCTCGCGTGATGGCCACCCGCACCGGAATGGGCGGTTTCCCGGAAGGCTGGGCGCCGGGCGAACACTATCCGGACAAATGGGCGCGCCGCTTTGCCATTGATTTCGTCGGTGGCGACCTGAAGGCCGCTGCGCCAAAAGGCATCGAACCGGTGATTACCCTGTCTAACGGTGAAGCGAAGCAGATCGAGATTCTGTACGTTGAGCCGTTCGATGGCTATCGCATCCAGTTTGACTGGTACCCGACCAACGATTCCACCGACCCGGTGGAAGTGCGCATGTTCCTGCGCTGCCAGGGCGAGGCCATCAGTGAGACCTGGCTGTATCAGTATTTCCCGCCGGCTCCGGATAAACGCAACTACGTTGATGACCGGGTCATGAAGTAACCGTCGCGGTTGCCCGTTTGCGTGCCGTGGACGGGTTTTCCCGCAGTGAGAGATAGTCATGTCCGCAGAAAAGATCCCCGTTCCTGAAATAATCCCGGTGTCCGGGCAACTGACGCTGCGCGCGGTGGATGAGCGCTACGTTACCGACTTACATCAGCTGGTGGAGAAGAATAAACACTGGCTACAGCATTCGCTCAGCTGGCCCGCCGCGGTTGACAGTGAAGATGAAACCCGTCGCCACGTACAGGGGAACGTCATGCTGCACCAGCGCGGTTACGCTAAAATGTTTTTACTGTTTTTGCGCGATGAGATGGTGGGTGTGCTGTCGTTCAACCAGATTGAACCGCTGAATAAAACGGGTTATATCGGCTACTGGATTGATGAACATCACCAGGGACAAGGGCTGCTTTCCCAGGCGCTGCAGGCGTTTATGCACTACTACGCTCGCCGCGGCGAAGTCCGGCGCTTCGTGATTAAATGTCGGGTGGCTAACCACAAGAGTAACCAGGTGGCGCTGCGCAATGGCTTTACCCTCGAAGGCTGTCTGAAACAGGCCGAGTACCTGAACGGCGCTTATGACGATCAGAATATCTACGGGCGGATTATCGATAGCCCCGCGTCCTGATAATAAGGTATCCCGGCGTGCGGCGTCATGCCTGGGCCGGAATACCGCGCTACAGCGATCCCAGCAGCGGCGTGCGGGTAATCTGCTGCGCGCCGTTGATCACTTTGCGGCCGCGCAGATGAATCGCATCGCCGTTCAGCGCCTCAATCCGCGCGTTGTCGGTAATTTCAACCCGATGTTCGATCACCACATCGCCACTGATGTGGGCGTGGCCTTGCACCAGCACGTCGTCATCCAGCAGGATCGGGCCGCCGCATAGCCGGGCGTGGCCGCCCACCATCACCCGATGTTTAAGCACGCAGTTGCCCTCAACCACGGCATTTTCTGCCACCTGCGAACTGTAGCGTAGCGTCGGTATCGCATCCTCAGCGCGTCCGGCAATCAGCCGCGCATGGTCGTAGACTCTGGCGTTATCGCAGACCCAGACATCGTTTTCTTCGTTGCCTTCCAGCCGGGCATAGTCAAATATCTCCGCCCGATGCTCAACAAAGGCGTGCTCCACGAAGGCATCACCGTAAATCTGCGCCTGATGAACGATGCGTGAGGCGCTGACCGTCGCCCGCTGGTAGATTTGCAAAAATTTGTCGCGGTCGGCGGTCAATCCCTGGGCGGCGATAATCAGGCAGTGGGGGAGAATGCGCGCCCGGTCGGCGAGGCGGCAGAAGCCGCGAACGCGGGAAGCCTGAAGCGTGACATTGTCACAGATGAGGGCGTGATGGCTGATGGTACCGCTGTCGATCCATGCATCATCGCGGATGATCGCGAAGTGGCTGACGATGCAGGTCCCCGTCAGCCGCGCATTGCCTTCGATCCGCGCACCGGCAAACACCGCGCTGTTGGGGTCGTAGATCCAGCAGGTGCCCGCCTGACTCAGCGCCGACTCATCGTCCAGCCAGCCGCCTTCGCTGCCGGCCGGCACATCGGCGAAATCACGCAGGGCCACAATTTGCCGCAGATTTACGCTATGTTTAATCCCGTCCTCTTCATAGTGAAACAGGCGAACCTTGTCGCTCAGACGATATTTGTTCATCAGGACTTCTCTTATCAAGGCTTTATTTTACTTTTGGTTAACATAAACATAGCAAAAATCTCCGTAGCGTGTTTTATAAGGTTCTTTTAAAATGCAACTTAAAGATAAATTGAAAAAATAAATAAAATGAATAAAAACCCGCTTGAACGGCAGGTTCTGAATTTACCTGCGGGCTATTTTGGTATGGTGCTGGGCACGATCGGCATGGGGTTCGCGTGGCGCTATGCCAGCACCCTCTGGCCGGTGAGTCGGGCTATCGGCGATGGTCTGGTGGCGCTGGCGGCGATGATTTGGGCGCTGCTGACGATAGCGTTTATCTCCCGGGCCATTCGCTTTCCGTGGAGCGTGCTGCAGGAGATGCGCCATCCGGTTGCCAGCAGTTTTGTCAGCCTGTTTCCCGCCACCACGATGCTGGTGGCTATCGGCTTCGTGCCGTGGTTTCGTCCGCTCTCGCTGCTGCTGTTCGGCATTGGCGTGGTACTCCAGCTGAGCTATTCCGCCTGGCAGAGCGCCGGATTGTGGCGCGGAAAACATCCGAGCGACGCCACCACGCCGGGACTCTATTTACCGACCGTGGCGAACAATTTCATCAGCGCGATGGCCTGCGGGGCGCTCGGCTTTAACGACGCCGGGCTGGTGTTTCTCGGCGCCGGGATCTTCTCATGGCTGAGCCTGGAGCCGGTGATTCTGCAACGATTACGCAGCCACGGCGAACTGCCCGCGGCTATGCGGACCTCGCTGGGTATCCAGCTGGCGCCAGCGCTGGTAGCGTGCAGCGCCTGGCTCAGCGTCAACGGCGCAGAGGCGGATACCTTTGCCAAACTGCTGTTTGGCTACGGCCTTTTACAACTGCTGTTTATGTTACGTCTGATGCCGTGGTACCTGCGGCAGCCGTTCAATGCGTCCTTCTGGAGCTTTTCGTTTGGGATTTCCGCATTGGCCAGCACCGGATTGCATCTCGGACACAGCCAGCCGAACGGCTTCTTCCATTACTTATCGATCCCGTTGTTTATCTTTACCAATCTGATTATTGGACTGTTGTTGCTGCGCACGTTTCTGCTGTTGCTGCGGGGGAAATTGCTGATTCGCGTCGACCGGGCCACATTATTAAACAATAAGGACTTATCATGACTATCCGTGACGAAAACTACTTTACTGATAAATACGGGCTGACCCGTACCCACTCGGAAGTGGTCTATGCCGCGACCCAGGTGCCGCCGGGAAAAGCGCTGGATCTGGGGTGTGGCAACGGACGCAACAGCCTCTATCTGGCGGCAAACGGCTTTGATGTGACGGCGTGGGACAAAAACCCGATGAGCATCAATAATCTGGAGAGTATTCGTGCGCAGGAAGAACTGACCAATCTCCAGGCGGCGGTCAAGGATCTGAATAGCTTAAGCTTCGACGGTGAATATGACTTTATTCTCTCCACCGTAGTACTGATGTTCCTTGACGCGAAAACTATTCCGGGGCTTATCGCCAACATGCAGCGTTGCACCAGACCGGGCGGCTACAACCTGATCGTTGCGGCAATGGACACCGACGATTATCCCTGCACCGTTGGCTTCCCGTTTGCCTTTAAACCTGAGGAACTACGACGCTACTACGCCGGCTGGTCGTTCCTCAGGTACAACGAAGAGGTGGGCGAGCTGCACCGCACCGATGCCAACGGCAACCGCATTAAACTGCGTTTTGCCACCATGCTGGCGCAAAAACCGGCTTAACGGGCCGCCAGCAGGCAGAGCTGGAACGCGGTGTGGTACGACGCTTCAAAAGCGCGCAGCGGCAAAAACTCAAATTTCGAGTGGAAGTTGTGCGCGCCGGTGAAGAAGTTGGGCGTTAACAGGCCTTTTGCCGAGAGCGCCGCACCATCGGTACCGCCGCGCATCGGCGTAGGCTTCGGCGTCACGCCAATGCTCTCCATGGCTTCGAACATCAGGTCAATAGCCCGGCGATCGTCGCCAATGGCATTGCTGATGTTGCTGTAGGTGTCGCCGATCGAAAATTCGACGCTGGCCGTCGGGTATTGTGCGGCAATTTTTTCAGCGACGTCGCCAATCTGCTGTTTACGGCGTAAAAAGCTCTCGCTGTCGAAATCGCGAATGCTGGCCTGCAGCAGGGTGCTGTTTTGATCGCCCTGAATGCCATTAAACCAGACATAACCTTCGCGTCCGGCGGTGTGTTCCGGGGTCTGCAGCCGATCGAAATGGCTGATGTAATCGGCGGCCATCAACAGCGGGTTGACCAGCACGCCTTTGGCGGACATCGGATGGGCGGTCACGCCGGTGAAGCGAATCTCCGCCGCCGCGGCATTAAAGTTCTCATACACGATCTCGCCCAGCTCGCAGCAGTCGATAGTCCAGGCAAAATCGACGGCAAAACGGCTGAGGTCCAGCGCTTTTGCCCCCCGCAGGCCCACCTCTTCATCGGGGACAAAGGCCACCACGATATCGCCGTGGCGATGTTCCGGCGTCAGGTTTTCCAGCACCGTCATCACCACCGTGACCGCCGATTTGTTGTCGGCGCCGAGCACGCTGGTGCCATCGCTGAAAATAATCTCTTCGTCCGGGTAGGCGAGAATCTCCGGGTGCTCGGCAACCCGCAGCCAGATCTGCTTTTCACTATTCAGGCACAGATCATCGCCGGTAAAACGCAAAATTTGTGGATGAATGTCCGGGGACAGGCCGACGTCCACGGTGTCGATATGGGTGATAAAGCCAATCCGCGGCGCGCCCGGGACATTCCCTCTTTTTACCGCGGTGACGGTGGCATGGTCATCAATCACGATATCGTCCAGCCCAAGGCGGCTTAACTCGTCGGCAAGTTCGCGGGCCATCTCATGTTGTCCCGGCGTGGTTGGCAGCGTGGTGGCCCGCGGATCGCTTTGGCTGCTGATGGCAAGGTAGCGGAAGAAACGCTGGGTCAATTGACTGGCGAGTGGAGATGACATAGTGATTCCTTCTTTATTTATTTTTTCAGGTGTTTGCAATCTGGCTTTAGTGTTATGTATGGGCAGGAAAACAACAAGCTATTCATTAGCTGACAAATTAAAAAAGGAAAACGTTATGCAACGCAAACTCACCACGCTTGCTCTGACAATAACGGCACTCACGTTCGGTTCCGCCGTGAGCGCAAAAACGCTGGTTTACTGCTCCGAAGGATCGCCGGAGAATTTCAATCCTCAGCTCTACACCTCAGGCACCAGCGTGGACGCCAGCGCGGTACCTGTTTATAACCGGCTGGTTGATTTTAAGGTGGGCACCACCGAATTGCAGCCGAGTCTCGCGGAAAGCTGGGAGGTGAGCGATGACGGAAAAGTGTATACCTTCCATTTACGCAAAGGGGTGAAGTTTCAAAGTAATAAATATTTCACCCCCACCCGCGACTTTAATGCCGATGATGTGATTTTCTCCTTCATGCGGCAAAAAGATCCGCAGCATCCTTATCACAACGTCTCCGGCGGCAGCTACTCTAACTTTGAAAGCCTGGAGTTTGGCCAGTTAATTACCGCTATTGATAAGCCTGATGAGTATACGGTGCGCTTTACTTTGGCCCGCGCCGAAGCGCCGTTTGTGGCAGACCTGGCGTGGTATTTCGCCTCTGTTTTATCGGCGGAATATGCGGATGCGATGCTGAAGGCCGGTACCCCGCAGCGCGTCGATTCCGATCCGCTTGGCACCGGTCCCTTTAAGCTGGCGCAGTATCAGAAAGATTCGCGTATTCTTTATACCGCCTTCCCGGACTACTGGCAGGGGAAAGCAAAAATCGATCGTCTGGTTTTTAGCATCACCCCGGATGCTTCGGTGCGCTATGCCAAACTGGAAAAGAATGAATGCCAGGTGATGCCATTCCCTAATCCGGCCGATTTACCGAGGATGAAGGAAAATAAAAACATTCAATTACTGAATAAGGCCGGATTGAACACCGGGTTCCTTGCTTTTAATACGCAAAAACCCCCGCTGGACAATGTCAAAGTACGTCAGGCCCTGGCGATGGCGATTAATAAACCGGCGATTATTGAAGCAGTGTTCCACGGTACCGGTACGCAGGCGAAAAACCTGCTGCCGCCGGGCGTCTGGAGCGCGGACGCGGAGCTGAAAGATTATGACTTTGACCCGCAAAAAGCCAAAGCGCTGCTGCAGGAGGCGGGCATTAGCGGTCCGCTAACGATCGATCTGTGGGCGATGCCGGTGCAGCGTCCTTATAACCCTAACGCCAAACGGATGGCCGAGATGATTCAGGCCGACTGGGCCAAAATCGGCGTGCAGACTAAAATCACCACCTATGAATGGGGTGAATATCTGAAGCGGGTAAAAGATGGCGAACATCAGGCGGCGCTGATGGGCTGGACCACGGCGACCGGCGATCCCGACAACTTCTTCGGGCCGCTATTTACCTGTCAGTCGGCCAACGGCGGTTCGAACTCGGCGAAATGGTGCTATCAGCCGTTTGATAAAATTATTGCCGAGGCAAAATCGATTACCGATCGTCCAAAACGCGAAGCGCTGTATAAACAGGCGCAGCAGATGATGCATGACCAAATGCCGGCGGTGATGATTGCCCACTCGACTATTTTTGAACCGGTGCGTAAAGACGTTTCTGACTATGAAATTGATCCTTTTGGCAAGCATATTTTCTATCAGGTCGATATAAAATAAACAGCAAATGTAAATCCGCCCGTCGTGGCGGATTTATTTTCTCAAAGGTTTGACGTTCCCTTTTTTTGTCACAAAACTTATCCTGGTATTTTGCTATAAATCGCGCCGACAACTGCATTTACAGGGATTCACTCATGCGTACTCATTTCATTTTTAAAGTGGCAGCACTTGCTGGTCTGTTGGCTCTTACGGGCTGCGCCTCAAAAATTGCCGCGCCGGAAAAATATTCTGGTTTCTTAAAAGACTATTCAAACTTAAAAGAAACGACGTCAGCGTCTGGTAAAGCAGAACTGCGCTGGATCTCTGCGGATTACAATCCGCAAAACTACGACAGTATTGTCTATAACCCGATCACCTATTATCCGGTGCCTAAACCGTCTACTCAGGTCGGGGAAAAGGCGCTGCGCGATATTCTTAATTACACCAACCAGCAGATGAAACAGGCGATTGCCGAGCGTAAACCGCTGGTGGCGAAACCCGGACCGCGCAGTCTGATTTTCCGCGGCGCCATCACTGGCGTGGATTCCAGCAAAGAAGGCCTGCAGTTCTATGAAGTGGTTCCGGTCGCCATGGTGGTGGCAGGTACAGAGATGGCAACCGGGCATCGTACAATGGATACCAACCTCTACTTCGAAGGTGAACTGATTGACCCGGCGACCAACAAACCGGTGGTCAAAGTCGTGCGCAAAGGCGAGGGGAAATCACTGGCTAACGAAAGTACGCCGATGACCATTGATACTCTGAAGCAGGTGATTGATGACATGGCGATCGATGCCGTGAAATTTGACCCGACGCAGAAATAAGCCCGCAACAACGAAAGGCGCCCTTCGGGAGGGCACCTTTTTTATGCCGACAGGCAGAGATTAAGCCAGTCTGCGGCGCAGGAACCACTGCTCGGGACGGGCAAACATCACCAGGTTCCCCACCAGAATCAGCGCCAGCCCGATAACCGCGTTACTGTGCCAGACGTAGCCTTCGTAAAAGGTCGAAATCGTCAGGGCCACCAGCGGGAACAGCAGGGTACTGTAGGCGGCTTTGCCGGCGCCAATCCGGCCAACCAGCGTAAAGTAAGCGCCGAACGCAATCACCGATCCGAACAGCGCCAGGTACAGCAGCGCCCCCATATAGCTCAGCGTCCACTGGGGGGTGAAATCATCGCCGCGCACCAGAGCGATAGCCCCCATCACCAGAGTGCCGTAGAGCATCGCCCAGCTGTTGGTGGTCAGGGTTTCCAGCCCACGGCGCTGGTGGCGCATACTGAGCATGTTGCCGAGAGAAAAACCGTAGGTTCCCAGCGCGCTGAGACCAATTCCCCACAGCAAGGATGCGTTGAGCCCGTTACTGAGCAGATCGTCCCAGAACAGCGTGATAATCCCCACAAGGCCGAGCGCGGCGGCTAGCCAGAAACGCGCGGGCGGCTGCTGGCGGAAGAAAATAAACCCGTTGATGGCGTTAAACAGGACCGCCATGGAAAAAATAACCGATTCAAGACCGGTGTTGATGTGCGCGGCGGCGGTATAAAAGCACCAGAAGTTGAAACAGAAGACGCAGCAGCCCTGTAGTACACAGAACAGATGATCGCGCAGCGCCAGCGGGCGCAGACGACGGGTTGCCAGCAGAATCGCCAGCATCGTGACGCTGGCTACCGCAAACCGCCAGAAAATGGAGACCGGCGCGGAGACCGGCCCCTGTTGTAAAAAGATGGCAATCCATGTCGTTCCCCAGATAACGACCACCAGCCCGTACAGTATTGCGTTCAAAATATTTCTCCCATAAACACTCCAGGGAGGCAGTGTGGCGGTTTTTGCGCGCCGCCGCTGTCATCCTTGCGGGTTGGACTTGCAAATTCTTGCGCTTATTTTTATCGAATGGCTGGAGAGATCTGGTATCCGCTGCCGACTCTTCATAGACTAGAGGTTTACGAAATCAGATGTGTGAAGGCCATGGCTTACGGGACGTTCGAAACATTACGCCGACAAAAAGCCGTCCTGCGGGAGACGGTGGAGCTTAACTCCGGTATTCAACTGGCGGCGTGGTATAACAATCGCGATACGGTTACGGTGCGCAGCGACCATCATACGCTGAGCCTGTACGTTGCCGATGGTTACGAAAGTTATCAGAAAACGCCGCAGGGCTGGAAAAACGGCGGCGGCCCGGATCGTTTTTGCCTGATGCCAAAAGGAGCCGAGAGCACCTGGGATATTCGCGGCGACCTCTCGTTCGTGCATCTGTACTGTACCGATGACCATTTGCGTCGGGTTGGCGAGCAGATCTGGGACCGCAGCCCGGCGTCGTTCAGTCTGCAGGAACAGACCTTTTCCCGGGATGATAAAATTACCGCCGTCTATCGCCAGTTTCTTCTCGATTACGACTGGCAGCAGCAGGCCAACCAGCTGACCTTAAGCTCCGCCAGCACGCTGCTGCTGACCCATCTTATTCAGCACTATTCGAACGTTCAGTGGCGGTTGCCCACGGTCTCCGGCGGCCTGGCGCCGCACGTCCTGCGTAATCTGCTGGCGTGGGTTGAGGAGAATCTGGATCAGCCGCTGACGCTGGCCGATCTGGCGCAGGAGGCGGCGCTCAGCGAATATCACTTCGCGCGGATGTTCCGGCAGTCAATGAACATGGCGCCGCACCAGTATGTGATGCAGCGGCGGATGGTTAAGGCGCAGGAGCTCATCTGCCGCAGCGCCCGGCCGTTGACCGATATCGCGATGGCCTGCGGTTTCAGCTCCGCCAGCCATTTCAGTAACCGGGTGAAAAGCGCCACCGGTCTGACGCCGTCGCAGTTACGTGCGGCGCAGCGCTGACAGCAGGGCGAAACTCGCGCCGCCGAGCGCCAGCCCCCAGAAGGCCGAGCCGATCCCCGCCAAAGTCACGCCGCTGGCGGTGACCAGAAACGTCACCCCCGCCGCATCGCGTTCATTCTCCTGATTCAGCGCCTGAAACAGACTCCCGCCAAGCGTCCCGAGCAGCGCCAGCCCGGCCAGCATCTGAATCCACGCCGTCGGCAGGGCAGACATCAACGAGGTAATCGAACCGCCGAACAGGCCGGCCAGCAGATAAAAACCGCCCGCGGCGGCGGCGGCCAGCCAGCGTCGCTGCGGATCGGGATGGGCCTCCGGACTTTGGCAGATGGCGGCGGTAATGGCGGCAATACAGATGGAGTAGACGCCAAAAGGCGACAGGATCAGCGCCAGGCCGGCGGTGGCGACAATCAGCGGCGACACGGGTACCCGATAGCCGGAAGCCTGCATCGTGGCGAAACCGGGGGCGTTTTGCGAAGCCATGGTGACCAGGAAGAACGGCACCCCGACGCTGAGGAGCAGCGAAGGGGTAAACTGCGGCGCGGTATATTCCGGGGCGACAAAAGCGAGGCTGATGTGGCTCCCGGTGACGTCGCCGGAGAACACGGCGATAACGCCGCCGACCAGCAGCGCCGCGACCACCGCAAAGCGCGGGTACAGCGCTTTACACAGCAGCCAGGCTGCCAGCATGCCGCCACACAGCAGAAGATGGTCTTCAAGGGTGGCGAAGGCCTGCAGACCGAAGCGCAGTAAAATACCTGCCAGCATGGCGGCGGCGAGCGAGTGGGGGATAATTTTCATCAGCCGGGCAAAAAGGCCGGTCAGCCCGCATAGCACCATCAGGCCATTCGCAAAGATAAACACGCCGACCGCCTGGTTCAACGTCACCCCCTGTAATCCGCTGACCAGTAGCGCCGCGCCGGGGGTTGACCAGGCGGTGAGGATCGGCACTTTGCGCCATAGCGTGAGGGCCAGCGTACTGACCCCCATCCCGAGGCCGAGGGCCGTCATCCAGCCAGCGATCTGACTCGCGCTGGCCCCTGCGCTGGCGGCGGCCTGCCAGATAATGGCGGCCGAGCTGGCGTAGCCCACCAGGACGGCGATAAACCCGGCGAGTAGCGTCGGCAGCGGGAGTGAGAACGAGCGCATAGTGACCTCTTGTGCGTTATAACATCCGGTAAAATGTAGCATTGTGCGCTATAACGCACAATGATCTTTTCCCTCTTTTCATGCCGTCGTCATCGCCGTCGCGGACGCGCCAGGCGCGTTTCCCGACGAAACTTCCTGTAGAATCATACCAATGCGCGTATAATTTCTGCTGAGCATATCAGGAGGTGGAATGAATATTGCGCAACATCTGGCGACGACCCTGAAAACGCTGCGTCAACAGCGGGGCTGGAGTCTGTCGCGACTGGCGGAAGAGACCGGGGTGTCAAAAGCGATGCTCGGGCAGGTTGAGCGAAATGAATCCAGCCCGACGGTAGCGACCTTGTGGAAAATCGCCACCGGTCTGAACGTGCCGTTCTCGGCGTTTATCGTGGCCGATGAATCGACGGCGCCGACCGCCTTTGACCCGCAGCAGCAGGCGATGGTGGTGACACCCCTTTTCCCGTGGGACCCGGAGCTGCGTTTTGACCACTTCTCGATTACGCTCGCCCCCGGGGCGCTCAGCGAATCCACGCCGCACGAGAAAGGGGTAATTGAACATGTGGTGGTGATCGGCGGCGTGCTGGATTTGTGTCTGCAGGGGGAGTGGCAGACGCTAACGAGCGGAGAAGGGCGGCGGTTTGCCGGCGATCTGGCGCATGCTTATCGTAACAGCGGCGCGCAAACGGCCCATTTTCACTCGCTGATTCATTATCCCAAAGTAAAAGCCGCGGGTATTTAACCTGCGGCCAATCAAATGATTAATGTAACCACTCACAACGTGACGAGGAAAATCCGGAATACGTGATGACTGTAACCGTAGACGTTTTGCGAAGGAAATACCTTTTCCTTCAATGCTTTGCTGGAAACTGAAAATTCACCTTTTCCGCGTGATGGAAAATGATTTCGTCTCTGCCCACTTCTGACTACAATAGCCGCCATTTCGACCCCCTATAACGGATAACGACGAGCGTATGCGCCTGCACAACCATCATCTTGAACTTCTTAGCCCCGCCCGCGATGTCGGGATCGCCCGTGAAGCGATTTTACACGGCGCAGACGCGGTTTATATCGGCGGACCGGGTTTCGGCGCACGCCACAACGCCAGCAACAGCCTCAGCGATATTGCCGGGCTGGTGCCTTTCGCCCATCGCTACGGCGCGAAAATCTTTGTGACGCTGAATACGATCCTGCACGATGATGAGCTGGAACCGGCGCAGCGACTGATTACCGACCTGTATGAAACCGGCGTTGATGCGCTGATCGTGCAGGATATGGGGGTGATGGAGCTGGATATTCCGCCTATTGAACTCCACGCCAGCACCCAGTGTGACATCCGCAGCGTCGAGAAGGCAAAATTCCTCTCCGACGTCGGTTTCAGCCAAATCGTGCTGGCGCGCGAGCTGAACCTGCAGCAGATTAAAGCGATTTACGACAACACCGACGCGACAATCGAGTTCTTTATTCACGGCGCTCTGTGCGTGGCCTATTCCGGGCAGTGCAATATCTCCCATGCCCAGACCGGGCGCAGCGCCAACCGCGGCGACTGCTCCCAGGCGTGCCGTTTACCCTATACCCTGAAAGATGATCAGGGTCGCGTGGTAGCCTATGAGAAACACCTCCTGTCGATGAAAGACAACGATCAGACCGCCAACCTGGCCCAGTTGATCGATGCCGGCGTGCGCTCCTTCAAAATTGAAGGGCGTTACAAAGATATGAGCTACGTGAAGAACATTACCGCGCACTATCGTCAGATGCTCGACGCGATTATTGAAGATCGCGGCGATCTGATGCGTTCGTCCGCCGGACGCACCGAACACTTTTTCGTTCCCTCCACCGACAAAACCTTCCATCGCGGCAGCACCGACTACTTTGTTAATGCGCGCAAAGGTGACATCGGCGCATTTGATTCGCCGAAATTTATCGGCCTGCCGGTGGGTGAAGTGCTGAAAGTGGCGAAAGACCACCTCGATGTTGAAGTGAGCGAAGCGCTGGCCAACGGCGATGGCCTCAACGTGATGATTAAGCGCGAAATCGTCGGTTTCCGCGCCAATACGGTGGAAAAAACCGGCGAAAATCGCTATCGCGTCTGGCCGAACGAGATGCCGGCAGATCTGCATAAAGTCCGGCCGCGCCAGGTGCTGAACCGTAACCTCGACCATAACTGGCAGCAGGCTTTGCAAAAAACCTCCAGCGAGCGGCGAATTGCGGTGGATATCGACCTCAGCGGCTGGCAGGAGCAGCTGGTGCTGACGATGACCTGCGAAGATGGCGTCAGCGTCACCCACACCCTGGACGGCGAGTTTGCCGAAGCGACCCAGGCGGAGAAAGCGCTGGCGAACCTGCGGGACGGCGTGGCGAAGCTGGGACAGACGATCTATTTTGCCCGCGATGTGCAGATCAATCTCCCCGGCGCGCTGTTTGTGCCGAATAGCCTGCTGAACCAGCTGCGTCGGGAAACGGTAGAACGACTGGACGATGCGCGGGTGAAAGCCGCGCCGCGCGGCCAGCGCAAAGCGGTTTCCGTCCCGCCGCCGGTTTACCCGGATACCCATCTGTCGTTCCTTGCCAACGTCTATAACCATAAGGCGCGTGCGTTTTACCAGCGCTATGGCGTGAAGCTGATCGATGCGGCCTATGAAGCGCATCAAGAGAAGGGCGACGTGCCGGTGATGATCACGAAACACTGTCTGCGTTTTGCCTTCAATTTATGCCCGAAGCAGGCCAAGGGATCGATTAAGAGCTGGAAAGCGACGCCAATGCAGCTCATTCACGGGGATGAAGTGCTGACGCTGAAATTCGAATGCCGTCCGTGCGAAATGCACGTTATCGGCAAAATGAAAAATCATATTTTGAAAATGCCGCTTCCGGGGAGCGTGGTTGCTTCGGTCAGCCCGGATGAGCTGTTGAAAACCCTGCCGAAGCGTAAAGGCGTCTGATCGACGGCATACGCTACTGGCGGAAGTGCATTTTCGGTTTGCGCGCATTCTGCCAGTGGTGACGTTCGCGCAGATCGGCGGCGGCCTCGTCCCGCTGGCTGCGCAGTTCATCACTGTCGGCCTCGTGCAGCAGCTGCTGTTCGAGGCTTTGTACCGGGAAGTATTCATGTCCTTGTTTGCGGGCCAGCAGATGGCCGGAAAATAACGCACACATCAGCACGAATGCCGAAACGCATCTCCTGAGCATATCGATTTCCAGTGACAGACGAGTGGGGCTACTATGCTCTGAATTTCTTGAGCTTTATTATTGGGTTATCAAAGAAGAGCAAAGTCTGCGTCAGCCTTTCCTGACGAAAGGCGAAAAAAAGCCCGGCGTGATACACGCGTCGGGCCGAAGAGTGATTATTTTTTCGGCGGCAACGGATTGCCGTTGTGCTGGCCGTCTTTCGACGGCTGTTTGTTGCCCTGCGCGGACGACTTGCCTTTCGGTGGCTGTTTGCCGTTATGCGATGCGCCCTGTGCTGGCCGTTTACCGCTGTGCTGCTGCCGGTTCTTATCGTGGCCGTTATGCTGCTGGCCTGCGACCGCTTTCCCCGGAGGCGGCGGGGGATTATCGGCGGCAAACGCCAGGGAAGAGAGCGCAAACGACATCGCCGCGGATAACAAGACACTCTTTTTCATTACTACATCCTATATTTTTTTATGTGCCTTGAGATTTCAGCAAATAAAAATGGAGAGACAATGGAGTTCTTGCTAATCAGCGTAATCCGCAGCGCCGGGGATTAAACTTTCAGCCCGGCCGCGGTCATTAAAAAACGAAAGAGCATACTGACTGCCCCCAGCGCCAGCACGCTGGTGCCCCACAGCGCGACCATCCATAATAGTTGCTTCAGTCGTGACTGATTCATCAATGATACCCCTCGCCATGTTGGACTTTGCCGCGAAACACGTAATAGCTCCAGAAGGTATAGCCGAGGATCACCGGAATAATCAGCAGGGCGCCTACCAGCATGAAACCCTGGCTCTGCGGCGGCGCGGCGGCCTGCCACAGCGTAATGCCCGGCGGGATAATATGCGGCCAGATACTGATCCCCAGACCGCTGAAGCCGAGAAACACCAGCCCCAGCGTCAGAATAAAGGGCAGCGCATGGCGGTCAGGGTTGCGCAGATCCCGCCACAGCCAGGCGCCGAGCGCCACAACCAGCAGGGGAACCGGCAGCAGGAAAAAGAGGTTCGGCAGCGTGAACCAACGGGCGGCAATGGCCGGCTGCGCCAGCGGTGTCCACAGGCTAATGACGGCGATGGCGAGCAGCAGCGCCAGTAGCAGCGTTCGCGAGGTATGGCGCATTTTGTCCTGCAGCGGATTTTCGCTTTTCATGACCAGCCAGGTGGCGCCCAGCAGCGCATAGGCAATGGTCAATCCCAGACCGCAGAACAGGGTGAACGGCGTCAGCCAGTCGAGCATCCCGCCGCTGAACGCGCGACCGCTTACCGAAAAGCCATTGATGACCGCCCCGACAACCACGCCCTGAGAAAAGGTGGCCAGCAGCGAGCCGCCGAGAAATGCGCGATCCCAGAACGGGCGGTGTGACGGCGTTGCCTGGAAGCGAAACTCAAACGCCACGCCGCGAAAAATCAGGCCGATTAGCATTAACGTCAGCGGGATCGCCAGCGCATCGATAATCACCGCGTAGGCGAGGGGAAACGCGCCGAACAGCCCGGCGCCGCCAAGCACCAGCCAGGTTTCGTTGCCGTCCCAGACCGGCGCTACGCTGTTCACCATGACGTCGCGGTCTTCAGCATCGCGGGTGGCCGAGAACAAAATGCCGATCCCTAAATCGAAGCCATCCATCACGATGTACATCAGGGTGGCGAAGACGATAATGACGAACCAGATAACTGAAAGATCGATCCCCATTAGCGGGACTCCTTATGCTGAAAACCTTCCGTTGCCGCGGAGAGCGGGCGGGCCGGGGTACCGGAGAGCGGTGGATTGAAGGTCTGCGGGCCTTTGCGGATCAGGCGCAGCATATAGCTGTAGCCGACGCCAAATACCGAGCTATAGACGACGAAAAAGGTCAGCAGACTGAGAGTCATATGCAGGTCGCCATGGGCGGAGACGGCATCAGCAGTACGCTGTACGCCATACACCACCCAGGGCTGACGGCCCACTTCGGTGGTGACCCAGCCTGCGAGAATGGCAATCAGCCCGGAAGGGCCCATCCACAGGGCAAAGCGCAGGAAGGGCTTCGACTGATACAGACGCTGGCGGTAGCGCAGCCACAGCGCCAGCGCCCCAAGCAGGATCATCAGCATGCCGAGTCCGGCCATCAGGCGAAATGACCAGAAGACAATGGTCGAGTTGGGGCGGTCTTGCGGCGCGAACTCTTTCAGGGCAGGCACCTGTTTGTCCAGACTATGCGTCAGGATCAGGCTACCGAGTGCCGGGATCTCAAGTCCGTAGCGGGTGCGCTCCTGCGCCATATCCGGCCAGCCGAACAGCAGCAGGGGCGTCGGTTCCCCCGGCCGGTTTTCCCAATGTCCCTCGATGGCGGCAATTTTTGCCGGCTGATGTTTCAGGGTGTTCAGGCCGTGCATATCGCCAATCATCGCCTGGATGGGGGCAACGATAAGCGTCATCCACAGTGCCATTGAAAACATGGCGCGAATCGCCGGCGTGTTGTGACCGCGCAGCAGATGCCACGCTGCCGAGGCCCCGACGAACAGGGCGCTGCTGAGAAAAGCCGCCACCGTCATATGAAGCAGACGATACGGGAACGACGGGTTGAAGATAACCGCGAACCAGTCGACGGGAACCACCTGGCCGTTAACGATTTCGAACCCCTGCGGCGTCTGCATCCAGCTGTTGGAGGCGAGGATCCAGAAGGTCGAGATGATGGTCCCCAGCGCGACCATACAGGTGGCGAAAAAGTGCATGCCGGGACCGACGCGGTTCCAGCCAAAGAGCATGACCCCGAGGAACCCCGCCTCAAGGAAGAAGGCGGTCAGGACTTCATAAGTCAGCAGCGGGCCGGTAATACTGCCGGCAAACTCGGAAAAACCGCTCCAGTTGGTGCCGAACTGGTAGGCCATCACCAGACCGGAGACGACGCCCATGCCGAAGTTAACGGCGAAAATCTTTGACCAGAAGTGGTAAAGCGAGCGCCAGACAGGATTTTTTGTCTTCAGCCACAACCCTTCCAGTACCGCCAGATAGCTGGCCAGGCCGATGGTAATGGCAGGAAAGATAATGTGAAATGAGACGGTAAAGGCGAATTGAATTCGCGCCAGGTGGAATGCATCAAGACCGAACATGCAGAACTCCGCAAGAAAATTGATTCAGCGCAATTCTAGGCGGCGAGAGTTTCGGGTTGCAGAGGCAGAAAGGCTATTTTTTGTGATAACAGTTGCCTGACTGTTATGGCTTTTATCGCGGGAGCCAGCCTGTCGACGCGCTGATGATGATCCCCGAGCGGCTTGTTGCTGCGGTCGGTCGGCCCGCAGGCAGGAGATAAAAGCGCGCCGCGTTGCGCATGGGCAAATCCGCGGCGCAAAAAGCCTTAAAAGGCCTGTTGATAAAGCCCCAGCGCATCCTCCTCGTTGACCGTCACCGGGTTATTCACCAACAGCCGGGTTTGCTGCATGGCATCCCGGGCGAGCAGCGGCAGCTGAGCTTGATCTACCCCGACATCTCGCAAGCGCTGCGGTGCGCCGCTGGCAACGATAAGACGGGTCATTTCGGTGATGAATGCCGCGCTATCCCGTTGCACATCGCCGCAGGTCTGCAGCCCGATAGCCGCCGCAAGTTCTGCATACAGCGCCCCCGCCACGGGGGCATTGAAATGCAAAACGGGGATCAGCATCAGGGCGTTTGAGAGACCGTGGGGCACGTGATAGCGCCCGCCGAGTGGGTAAGCGAGCGCATGAACGGCCGCCACCGGCGCGTTGGCAAAGGCCTGACCGGCCAGCATCGCCCCGAGCAGCACTCCCTCGCGCGCCTCGCGATCTTGCCCGTGGCGACAGGCGTTGAGCAAATGACGAGTCATCAACCGCAGCGCTTCGCGGGCCAGCGCATCCGATAGCGGATTTTTTTGATGGGCGCTGGTGTAGGCTTCGATAGCATGGACCATGGCGTCAATTGCGGCAGCCGCGGTATGCACCGGAGGCAAACCGAGCGTCAGGTGGGCATCCAGCAGCACCACATCGCAATACAGCTGCGGGGCCACCACGCCCATTTTGCTGTTTTCACCGGTGGTGAGAATCGCGATGTTGGTTACTTCGGAGCCGGTTCCGGCGGTCGTCGGGATTTGCATCAGCGGCAGACGCGTCCCTTCGACCTTATCCATGCCGTACATCGCGTCGAGCGGCTGCTGCGACGGCGCGAGCACGGCGGCCATTTTCGCCACATCCAGCGAGGAACCGCCGCCGATCCCAATGACCATATCGCAGCGTGCCTCACGGGCCTGTTCCGCCGCGCGCACGGCCAAATCGGCGGGCGGGTCGGCGACGACCCGGTCGAATCGGGTTAGCGTATAGCCGCTGCGGCACAAGGCGTCTTCCACCGGTGCCAGCACGCCGGCGCTCACCAGCCCGGGATCGGTGACCAGTAAGATTCGCCGGGCCTGAAAGTAGCGCCGGACGATATCGCCCAGCCGCGCCGCGCCTTGCCATTCGACGAGTACGGTCCCGACGGTGGTGAAGGTGAAGGCCTTTCCTGATGGGGGCATACTGACTCCTTATCTGTCGTTGTCCGTCTGCGGAATTAAAAAGCTCTGCACCTCTTTTTTATCCAGCAACGGGGCAATCACTTCGAGGCCCAGGTGCTGAAAATGCGGGGTTGCCCGGTGCGCATCGAGCCCGCCTGCGTGACGATAGCGCTCGAGGATCACAAAGTGGCGACGATCTTCCCGGGACTGAAAGAAGGCATAGGAGAGATTGTCCGTCTCCTGACGGGTGGCTGCGGCGAGGGCGTGCAATGCGGTTGCCACGTTCTCAACCTCATCCGGACGCGTGTAGTAGTGGGCGATGACCTGTAGCTGCTGATTTCCCATAGAGAGCTCCGCGTTATTGCGATGAAAGGGGCAGATTCCACAGCGCACTGTCGCTGCTGGAGACTGCCGTCGCGCCGCTGGCAAGCGCCGCGCGGATTTGCGCTTCGTTACTGACAAATCCGGATGCGACAATTGGCGGCAGGCGCTGGCGATCGGCCTGCGGCAGCATGGCGAGCATCGGGGCCGGCATCAGCTGCACATAATCGGGCTCGCTCTGCTCCAGCGCATGCAGACTGCGCAGCCAGGTCGAACGGTCGGTGACAAAGATCTTTTGCATCGTCACCAGCCCGCTTTTTTTGGCCCGCTGCACGGTCTGCAGACGCGTGGAGAGCAGCCCCATGGCGCCGGTTTCGGCAATATAGTCGATCCCGCCTTTATCCTGCGACAGGCCGTTGCAGCTGTCGATATTGACGATCACATACTTGTCTGCCTTCGCCAGCAGGGTAATCACCGGCTGAAGTTTAATCAGATCGATATTGGCAATAATGCAGACCTGCGCCCGGCTGGTGAGCGCCACTTTTAACTGGTCGATGCCGTAGATCGCCATAATCATCGGGTGGCACGCCAGCTGCGTGCCGAGGTTTTTGATCATTGTTGACCTGCCGGGCGCGAAACGTATTCATCGCTCAACCCCAGTTTCCCCGGATTGAGAATACGGTGTGGATCGAGTGCGGCTTTGATCTCTGCCATCACCTTCAGGGTTTCACCTAAGGCGGCCTGCATATAAGGCGAACGTAATAAACCTACTCCATGATGATGGCTGAGAGACGCGTTGTGGCGAATCAGCACCGCGTTTGCCGCATCCCAGGCAGCGCGATACCAGGCCGCTCGCTCCTTAACGGCGACATCTCCGCGCAGCGAAAAGTAGAGACAGGCGCCATCGACGTAGGCGTGAGACTGATGGGCGGAGCCGGCGAGGGTACCCGGGACGGCGTTAATGGCGGCGACGACCTCCTCATAGATAGCGGCCAGATCGCGCCAGCGGCCAACCATCTCCAGGGTATCGGCCACCAGACCCGGGCTGCGGGCAAAGCCTTCGGCGCTCTTCCCGGTGAGATAGCGGGTATCCAGCCAACGCTCAAATATCGGATCGCTCTCCAGCGGCTGTCCCTGGCATTGCTCACAGACGCGCGCCGAGATGGCCAACACCGCGTCCACCAGCTCCTTTTCACCCTCATCGGCAATCAACAGAACGTTGGTCTCCGGTAAGGAGAACTGCACGCCGCTTTCGAGATTATCGTACAGCCGCAGGGCGGCGGGGGTTGCGCCATGCTGGAGGATCTGTCGGCAGGCTTCGAGGCCGTCGGCAAAGCTGGCGAAACCCCAGGCGATGGCGCGGCCATACTCCGGCAGGCGATGCAGTTTCAGGCGTACGCGCACAATGACGCCCAGCGTACCTTCAGAGCCGATAAACAGCTGCTGAATGTCCGGTCCGGTGGCGCTGCGCGGCGCACCGCCGACGGTAATTAAGCGCCCGTCAGCCAGCACCACATCCATGCCGTATACCATATCCTCAATTTTCCCGTAGCGGGTCGACAGTTGACCGGCGCCGCGACAGGCGACCCAGCCGCCCACCGTGCTGATGCCAAACGAAGAGGGCCAGTGGCCCATCGTCATGCCGTACTCCTGCTGAATGGTTTGCTCGAAGATATCGCCAAACATCCCGGCTTCTACCTCTACAATCTGGCTGTCCGGGTCAAAGCTCAGCAGCTGGTTGAGATCACAAACGTCGAGCACAATGCCGCCGCGTACCGGCAACGCGGCGCCGGTGACGTTGCTGCGTCCGGCGGAAACCGTTAGCGGCAGATGGTAGCGATGGGCGATGCTGACCACCTCCTGAACCTGTTCGACGCGGGAGACGCGGACGATAACCGCAATGGGGGTTGCCGGGTTGCCATCGGTCTCGGCGATCATCGAGCCGGCCCACCAGTCGCGTGTCCAGCTCACAACATCATGACGGGCGGTGAGCACCTCGTTGGCTACGCTGCGCAGCTGGTCTATCACGCTGTCACTCACAGTGACAGGGTCACGTTGCATACCGTCCCCGCAGCCCTCGGCCTGGCTTTGTGCGGCCCAACCCGGTGGCGTGTGGACGCCGACAAGATAATTACCGCGGTTATAACCACGTTTAATCGCTTCTTTACTGATCATTCTGCGCTCCCCATAAGGATGGATTTTTCATGTTTAACGGCGGCCCGGTAGGCGGCAATTTGCTGCGCAACGACTGCCGGGGCCAGGTTGAGTTCCTGCTGTAAGAGTTCGCCGACGCGGTCGGCGGCGGTCGCCGAGGCATCCCGCGCCATCAGCCGGGCGCGTAAACGACGTGACAAAATGTCGTCGACGCTGCCGGCCAGCTCATGACGAATGGCGTAAATCACTTCGGCTTCGGTGTAGGGCAATCCGGCAATAATCGGCGTCTCTAACGCCGGGTTGGCGTGGATGAGGTCGCTGACAAAATGGGCTTCGGCGCCATAACGCTCGCCGAGGTGGGCGGAGAGCCCGCCGGAAGCGAGAATAGCCTGCGGATCGTAGCCGGCGGCGCCAAGTAAAAAGGCGCTTTTGGTGGAACAGGCGCGTTTGCGCCCCAGCAGTTTCGCGGCCACATCGACGGTCTGTTCCGCCATATGCCGGGATGTGGTCAGTTTGCCGCCGACAATCGTAATCAGGCCATCCGGCGCGACATCAATTTCGTGATTGCGTTTCAGCTCCACGGTTTTTCCGCCGGGGCTGCCTATCAGCGGGCGGCAGCCGGCAATACTGCCAACCACATCCTGCGCGGTGAGCTGGGTTTTGAGCGCGGAATTGGCTCCATCCAGCAGAAAATCCAGCTCTTCCCGGGTGCAGCACACATCGTCCAGATCACCGTGATAATCTTCATCGGTGGTGCCCAGATAGGAGACATTGCCCCAGCGGGTAATCGTCGCGCGGCGTTTGCGCCCGGCGACGGGGATGGTGACTGTGCAGTCATTGCGAATTTTGAGCCACGGAATCGCGACATGGACGCCTTTTGCCGGGCGGATTTGTAGCGCCGACGGGGCGCCTTTTTTCTGCCCATTCCAGTCGCGCAGCCACACGCCGGTGGCCATGATCACCACCCGGGCTTTGACCGCGATCTCGCGATCGTCGGCCCGGACCCGCGCGCCGTTCACTTTGCCATGTCCATCGCGAGTCGTGTCGATCGCCTGGGCATGGTTCACCACCGCCGCCCCGTGAAATGCGGCGGTACGTACCAGGGCCAGCGTCAGCCGGGCGTCATCGACTCTGGCGTCAAAGTACATAAAGCCGCCGGAAAGCTGCTCTTCATTCAGCGTCGGACAGTGGGAGAGCACCTCCGCCGGCGTGAGTTTCTGGTGCAGAATGCCTTCTCGCCAGCCGCCGGCCAGATCGTAAGTCCACAGCAGGCTCTCAAAGGCGGAGGCCATGCGTTTGTCGAAAATGCCGTTTTTATCCAGCACCGGAAACATAAACGGCAGGCGCTGTACCAGATGGCGGGCATTGCGGCGCAGACGCTGACGCTCAAGCAGCGAGTGGCGCACCAGCCCTAAATTCCCCTGTTCGATATAGCGCAGGCCGCCGTGGACCATTTTTGATGATTTGGACGAGGTGCCGGAGGCAAAGTCGCTCTTTTCCACCAGCGCCACGCGGTAGCCGCGCAGGCTGGCGTCCAGCGCGGTGTAGGCACCGGTGACGCCGCCGCCGACAATCAAAATATCAAAGGTATCGCTGGCCAGCCGGTCCAGCTGTTCTTCGCGCTGCAGGCGCAGCGGGGCAGTGTCGAACATTTCGCTGCGCGCTTTGTTGGCTTTACGGGACGGAAAAAACTTCATCAACGCCTTTACTCCTGATTGTGGGATGAGGTGGCGGCCGTGGCCAGCTCCTGGGTGATGCGGCTCTCCCAGAGGGTTCGCTGCTGCCGACGGCATTCACTATCGATGGATGGCATAAATCGACGGGCGACCTGCACGGTCTGACAGGCCTCGTGTAATGAGTCCCACAGCAGACCGCCGGATCCGGCGAGAAACGCGGCTCCTCGCAGGCTGGCGCGCGCCGTTTCGGCCATTCTGAGAACCGGAATGCCGCTCAGGTCGGCCTGGATTTGCATCAGGATGTCGCTGTTGGACATTCCGCCGCCCACCACCAGCTCACTGACGCTGAGGCCGGTGGCCTGTTCGTTGGCGCGAATGCAGGCGGCTACCGAATGGGCGATGCCTTCGAGAATCGCCCGGGCTATCTGCGCGCGGGTGGTGGAGATGGAAATCCCGTTTAGCGAGGCGCGGGCCTGCGGTTGCAGCACCGGAACGCGAAGCCCGGTTAGCGCCGGAATAAAGCTTACTCCGCCAGCGCTGGCGGTTTGCGCTGCCAGGTCGCTGATCTGCTCCGGCGTGTCGAACCAGCCCAGATTTTCACACACCCAGTTAAGGGCGGATCCGCTGGTGGGGACGAAGGTTTCGACGGAATAGTGGGCTTTACCGTGCTGGCGCCTGGCGGTCATCACCAGCGTGCTTTCACCGGCCTCGTGCAGTGTCGGGAGCCGGTCGCCAACCAGCAGATCGACAAAACTGCCGGTGCCGTGCATACACAAGGATTGACCGCGGGCGATGCAGCCCAGCCCGACGGCGCCGGCAAACTGATCGCCCATGCAGGCCAGTACCGGCACGGCGATGCCGAGCACCGATTTTCGCGAGGTGCCGAGCATCTCACCATCATCGACCAGGGTCGGTAACAGTCCGCTCGGGAAAGCCAGTTCCGCCAGCCACGGGCGTAGTAACGGTGATCCCGCAGCTGATAGGCACCGGCCGAGGTGGCATTGGTCGGCGTGGACAGGCAGCGCCGCTCCTCGGTGAGATGCCAGAGCAGCCAGCTATCGATGGTCCCAAACATCAGGCGTCCGGCCCGGTGCGCCGCTGCGATCGCCGGGGTATCGGCAATATGGCGGGCGGCCCACAGGTAAGGGGAGCGAATCCCCACCGGACGACCGGTGTGATTCAGCAGCGGTCGGTCCCATTCGCCGGCTTTATCCGCCAGTGTCCGGGCGTAGCGAGCATCCTGCCAGACCATCGCCGGCACCAGCGCCTGGCCGCTCTGGCGATCCCAGAGTACGGCGGTGGATCGCTGGGTGGCGATAGCCAGTGCCTGAATGTGCATGTTGCGGCTTTGCGCTTCGGCGATGGTCTTGCGACATACCGCCAGCGTCATAGTCAGAATCTCGTTGGCATCTTGTTCCACCACGCCGTGACGGGGGCTGACGACCCGAAGCGGGTGATATTCCAGACAGTGAACCTGTCCGTCCTGGCCGACGACCGCCGCGCGGGTGCCGGAGGTACCTTCATCAATGGACAGAATAACGTTTTGTGGTGAATTCATTTTGTGCCTCGGCCGGTTTCCTGCGCGACAGGCTGCAGGGGGGAACGGGAGAGTGGGGTAAATTGCGGCGCGCCAGGTTCGTTATCCGGCTGGATCGCAGTGCGCGTCGGATCCCAGGAGATAACGAAGCAGACGATGCTGGCGAAAAGCGGGACGGCCGACATGATCAAAAAGGTCGACTGTAATCCGTACATTTCACGAAAGATGGGGAAGACAAACAAACCGATGGCGGCGCCAATCGCCCCCAACGCACCGACGATGCCGTTGGCGCCGGCGCGTAATTCGCTGCGAAAGGAGAGAGAAGAGAGACTCTTACCGTTGGCGCCTGGACCGCCGGAATGAAACAGGATAAACAGAGCCGGTACCATCAGCGACGCCCACAGCGGCATGCGGTCGCTGAACAAACCGAGAGTGAGCAGCACCAGAAAAGCGATGGCGAAGCCGATAGCGGAGGAGCGGCGCAGACCGAGACGACGACCGATCGACGGTGACAGAAAACCGCCGACAATGCCGAATATGTTAAAAAATAGTGAACCAAGCGTTGCGTAGACAAAGTTTTTACCGAACAGACTGGCGCTGATGACCGGGAGATACCAGCCCACGCCGAAATATTGAATCGACTGACAGATCTGCACTGTTGATGCCAGAATTGTCCGCGGTAAATAGACGCCGCGAAAAATAAGCACAACGTTTTTAATCCCTTTTTGCGCCTGGCCAATTATCGGTTTTTGTTCGCTGGCGGGGGCGAGAATAAAACGATCGCCATATATTTTTTGCATCGCTTTGACCGCGTCAGCCAGGCGCGATTTACGCGCTAACCACACCGGACTTTCAACCAGATAACGTATTTGCAGCAGTAAAATAATTATTCCACAGAGCGCCGTTGCGGCCACCGAATAGCGCCAGATAGTATCGCCGACCTGCCATGAATAAAATAACAACGCCAGCACCAGATTTAAGCAGACGGCGACATACCAGACCCCTTGCCAGGTGTTGAGCCGGCTTTTAAAGCGCGCCGGGGTAAACTCCGCGAGCAGCGCCATCGCCACCGCAAAATCCATGCCGTAGGCGATGCCCACAAAGAATCGGCCGGTAAGTATCAAATTGAAATCAGGAGAGAAAGTGACGAGAAGGGCGCCGAGAACGGCGCATATTTTTGCCGCAATCAGCGGCATGACCCGCCCCCAGCGGTCGGCGATCCAGCCGCCGACTGGATTAAAAATAATGGCAATCCATGAAGAAAAAGAGGTCAGCATCGCCACGTCCGTAGCGCTTAGCTGTAAATCCCGGGTCATCGGATTGAGCCCGGCGCTTAATGCTGAATTAGAGAAGGCGTCTAAAAATAATCCACCGAGTGCCAGCCACCAGATAATGCCGGCTTTACCCGCAATATTCGGCTGCGCATCGATAAACTGAATAATATCGTCAATGCCGCGAATATTTTTTTTGCTTGTATTTTTATGAACAGACATAGCGGTCCCCTTTGCAATACTCGAAAGAAGGCCGCTACATACAGGAAAGGCAATGAGAGACCATCTTAATGAATGACAGATAGTCTCTAATCTAAAATCTGTAGGCTGAACTCTAGAGCGCTGAACGGCGGGTGTCAAAGTGCCGGGAAAGCTTTACGCGCAATTTGTGACATGTAACTCATTTGTTAATCATTAGATCTAAAAAATCGTCTGCGCCAATAGCGTCGGCAGCGGAAGTCGGCGCGGGCTGAGCTATAACAGTTTTTATAAACGGCTATTTTTTCATGGCTGATATACTATAGGCGCAAACCTGAACCGCGAGACTCCTCATGAAAAAGTATCAGCAGCTTGCGCAGCAGTTGACCGAACAGATTGCGCTCGGCGTCTGGCAACCCGGCGATCGGTTGCCTTCGTTACGCGAACAGGTGGTCAGCAGCGGGATGAGTTTTATGACCGTCAGCCACGCCTACCAGCTGCTGGAAAGCCAGGGCCGGATTATTGCCCGCCCGCAGTCCGGCTACTACGTGGCGCCAAAACCGGTCAGACTACGCCAGCCGCCACCGCCTGCGCAGGTGACCCGTGATGAATCGGTCGATATCAACACCTACATTTTTGAGGTGCTGCAGGCCAGCCGCCGGGCTTCGATGCTGCCCTTTGCCTCGGCATTTCCCGACCCGCGGCTGTTTCCGCTCCAGCAGCTTAATCGCTCGTTGGCGCAGGTGAGCAAAACTGCGACCGCCATGAGCGTCATTGAGAATCTGCCGCCGGGCAATGATGAGCTGCGTCACGCGATTGCCCGGCGCTACGCGCTGCAGGGGATGAACATTTCGCCGGATGAAATCGTGATTACCGCCGGTGCCCTGGAGGCGCTGAATCTCAGCCTGCAGGCGGTGACGGAGCCTGGCGACTGGGTGGTGGTGGAAAACCCCTGTTTTTACGGCGCGCTGCAGGCGCTGGAAAGGCTGCGGCTGAAAGCGCTGTCGGTGGCGACGGATGTCAAAGAGGGGATTGATTTAGCCGCGCTGGAGCAGGCGTTGCAGAGTTACCCGGTCAAGGCCTGCTGGCTGATGACCAACGGGCAAAACCCGCTCGGCTTTACCCTGAGTGCGGCGAAAAAGGCGCAGCTGGTGGATCTGCTGGCCCGCTATAACGTGGTGCTGATTGAAGACGATGTCTACAGTGAACTCTATTTTGGCCGCGAAAAACCGCTCCCCGCCAAATTCTGGGACCGGCAGGAGATGACGCTGCACTGCAGTTCGTTCTCAAAATGCCTGGTGCCCGGTTTTCGGATCGGCTGGGTGGCCGCCGGTAAACATGCCCGACGTATTCAGCAGCTGCAATTAATGAGCACGCTCTCCACCAGTTCGCCGATGCAGATGGCGCTGGTCGATTACCTCTCTACCCGGCGCTATGACGCCCATCTCCGCCGCCTGCGCCGCCAGCTTGCCGAGCGCAAACAGCAGGCCTGGCAGGCGCTGCTGCGCCATCTGCCCGCCGAGGTGAAAATCCATCACAGCGACAGCGGCTACTTTTTGTGGCTTGAACTGCCGGAAGGGGCCGATGCCGGTGAGCTGAGCGCCAGGGCATTGCGCGATAATATCAGTATTGCCCCCGGGAAAATGTTCTCTACCACCGCCAGCTGGACCTCTTTTTTCCGCTTTAATACCGCGTGGGGCTGGGGAGAAAGAGAAGAGCAAGGAGTTAAACGACTCGGCGAACTTATTCGCGAGCAGTTGAGCTAAAGAACTGATTTTTTATATACCGCTAAACAGCCGCTGATGAAATAACTAAATATTATTATCAAACACGGCCGGCTAATATTTTACCGGCCGTGGTCATAGGAAATACGCATAGCCGTATCCTGCCCCTAACTCCTTGTCTATAATCCATATTGTTGCCAGGTCTTCATCGATTTTTGTGGAATGCGCCCCTTGTCACAACCTGAATAAATTTCTCCAGGGGGCGTAAGTGCGCCGTCTATGGTTAAAAAGGGAGATATTTTTACGGCACGGCTGCCGCTAATTTTATTGTGACAGGAGTAACACCCGATGAGCAAAAAAATTGCCCGTGGCAGCCTCTATGCGCTGGGGATGGCGATCCTGACTGCGCAGGCCGCTGAGCCGCCCGCTTCGCTGGATAAAGGAGAAGGCCGACTCGATATTATCGCCTGGCCGGGCTATATCGAGCGTGGCCAGACGGATAAAAATTATGACTGGGTCACCCAGTTTGAAAAAGAGAGCGGATGTCAGGTGAATGTGAAAACGGCCGCCACGTCCGATGAGATGGTCAGCCTGATGGCGAAAGGAGGGTACGATCTGGTCACCGCTTCGGGTGACGCCTCTCTGCGCTTAATTATGGGCAAGCGGGTGCAGCCCATTAATACGGCCCTGATTACCAACTGGTCTAGCCTCGACCCGCGCGTTGAAAAAGGCGCCTGGTTTAACGTCGGCGGTAAAGTTTACGGCACCCCGTACCAGTGGGGGCCAAACCTGCTGATGTACAACACGAAAATATTCCCGACGCCGCCAGACAGCTGGAACGTGGTCTTTGTGGAGCAAAAACTCTCCGATGGTAAAAGTAATCAAGGGCGCGTTCAGGCCTACGACGGACCTATCTATATTGCCGATGCGGCGTTGTTCGTGAAAGCAACCCAGCCGCATCTGGGCATTACCGATCCCTACCAGCTGACCGAAGCACAGTACCAGGCGGTGCTGAAGGTGTTGCGCGCTCAGCATGGGTTAATCCACCGCTACTGGCATGACACCACCGTTCAGATGAGCGACTTCAAAAATGAAGGCGTGGTGGCCTCGAGCGCCTGGCCATACCAGGCCAATGGCTTAAAAGCCGACGGCCAGCCGGTGGCCACCGTCTTCCCGAAAGAGGGGGTGACCGGCTGGGCGGATACCACGATGTTACATAGCGACGCCAGACACCCGGTGTGCGCCTATAAATGGATGAACTGGTCGCTGACGCCGAAGGTACAGGGCGACGTGGCGGCGTGGTTTGGCTCGTTGCCGGTGGTTCCGCAAGGCTGTAAGGCGAGTGCGCTACTGGGTGACAAAGGTTGCGAAACCAATGGCTACAACGAGTTCTCTAAAATTGCATTCTGGAAAACGCCGGTGGCCGAAGGGGGTAAATACGTGCCTTACAGCCGCTGGACACAGGACTATATCGCGATTATGGGCGGCCGGTAATCGGCCGGAGGCGGAACATGACGTACGCGGTAGAGTTTCACAACGTCTCACGTTTCTATGGTGACGTTCGCGCGGTGGACGGCGTCAACATGGGGATCCGTGATGGCGAGTTTTTCTCCATGCTGGGGCCGTCCGGCTCCGGCAAAACCACCTGCCTGCGGCTGATCGCCGGATTTGAGCAGCTCTCCGGCGGGGCGATTTCCATTTACGGTCACAAGGCCAGTGAGCTGCCGCCGTGGCAGCGTGACGTGAATACCGTCTTTCAGGACTATGCGCTGTTTCCGCATATGTCGATCCTCGATAACGTTGCCTACGGGCTGATGGTCAAAGGTATCGGCAAAAAGGAGCGCCACTTTCGCGCGCAGGAGGCGCTGGAAAAGGTGGCCCTCGGGTTTGTGTACACGCGTAAACCGTCACAGCTCTCCGGCGGACAGCGGCAGCGGGTGGCGATTGCCCGTGCGCTGGTGAATGAACCGCGGGTGCTGCTGCTTGATGAGCCGCTCGGCGCGCTGGACTTAAAGCTGCGGGAGCAGATGCAGGTCGAACTGAAAAAACTCCAGCAGACGCTGGGGATCACCTTTATCTTCGTCACCCACGATCAGGGCGAAGCGCTGTCGATGTCCGATCGGGTGGCGGTCTTTAATAACGGGCGTATCGAACAGGTTGATGCCCCGCACGACCTCTATCTGCGTCCTAAAACCGCGTTTGTCGCTGGTTTCGTCGGTACCGCGAACGTATTTGATAGCGATCTTGCCGCCCGCCTGTGCGGGATGCGCGGGGTCTGGTCACTGCGGCCGGAACATATTCGCCTGAACAGCGGCGGAGAAGTTCAGGTGCAGGGCGTGGTGCAGGCGGTTCAGTACCAGGGAGCGGCAACGCGTATCGAACTGAAGCTGGCGAATGGCGACAAGCTGCTGGTCAGCCTGGCGAACAGCGATGGCGGTATGGCATCCAGCGCGCCGCAGACCGGACAAACGGTGCTGGCTTCGTGGTCACGTTCGGCGATGGTGCCTTTGGAACAAGGGGGCTGAGATGACGATGGTCATTCCGCGCGCACCGTCCGGGCGTCTGTCCGCACTCTTCTGGCGCAGGCCATCGCTCGGCCTGTTCTTGCTCCTGCTGGGGCCGTTAATGTGGTTCGGCATTGTCTATCTGGGGTCGCTGCTGACTTTACTGTGGCAAAGCGTCTACACCTTTGATGATTTCACCATGTCGGTCACCACGGATCTGACGCTCGCCAACCTCAAAGCGCTGTTTAATCCGGCGAACTACGACATCATTGTCCGCACGCTGGTGATGGCGCTGTCGGTGACGATAGCCAGCGCGGTGCTGGCTTTGCCGATGTCGTGGTATATGGCTCGCTATACCCGCGGCAAAATGAAAGCATTCTTCTATATTGCCGTCATGCTGCCGATGTGGGCGAGCTATATCGTGAAGGCCTACGCCTGGACGTTACTGCTGGCGAAAGATGGCGTGGCGCAATGGTTTCTCGGGCATCTTGGGCTGGAGGGGGTGTTAAACCTGGTGCTGACGATTCCGGCGGTCGGCGGAAATACGCTGTCGACCTCAGGCCTCGGCCGTTTTCTGGTGTTTGTCTATATCTGGCTGCCGTTTATGATCCTGCCGGTACAGGCGGCGCTGGAACGCTTGCCGCCTTCGCTGCTACAGGCTTCCGCCGATCTTGGCGCCCGCCCGCGGCAGACCTTCCGCCACGTGGTGCTGCCGCTGGCGATCCCCGGCATTGCCGCCGGGTCGATTTTTACTTTCTCCCTGACGCTGGGGGACTTTATCGTTCCGCAGCTGGTGGGGCCGCCCGGCTTCTTTATTGGCAATATGGTCTATTCCCAGCAGGGGGCCATCGGCAACATGCCGATGGCGGCCGCATTTACCCTGGTACCGATTGTGCTGATTGCCCTTTATCTGGCGTTCGTGAAGCGCCTGGGAGCGTTCGATGCACTCTGAACGGGCACCGCTGTTCCTCAAAGTCGCCACCTGGGGCGGGGTGGTTTTCCTCCATTTTCCGCTGCTGATTATCGCGCTGTATGCTTTCAATACCGAAGATGCTGCCTTTAGCTTTCCGCCTCAGGGGCTGACGCTGCGCTGGTTCAGCGAGGCGGCAGGGCGCAGCGATATTATCGAGGCCGTGACGTTGTCACTTAAAATCGCCGCAATGTCGACGGCGATTGCGCTGGTACTTGGCACGTTGGCTGCAGGCGCATTATGGCGCAGTACGTTTTTTGGCAAAAATGCGGTGTCGTTACTGCTGCTGTTGCCGATCGCGCTGCCGGGGATTATCACCGGACTTGCGCTGCTGACGGCCTTTAAGGAGGTCAATCTGGAACCTGGCCTGCTCACTATCGTCGTGGGGCATGCCACGTTTTGCGTGGTGGTGGTGTTCAACAATGTCATCGCCCGTTTTCGCCGGACATCGTGGAGTCTGGTGGAGGCATCAATGGATTTAGGCGCCACGGGCTGGCAGACCTTTCGCTATGTGGTGCTGCCGAATCTGGGATCGGCGCTGCTGGCGGGGGGAATGCTGGCGTTCGCCTTATCGTTTGATGAAATTATCGTCACCACGTTTACCGCCGGGCATGAGCGTACCTTACCGCTGTGGTTGTTGAATCAGCTGGGGCGCCCGCGCGATGTACCGGTAACTAACGTGGTCGCGCTGCTGGTGATGCTGGTGACGACGATACCCATTTTGGGGGCCTGGTGGCTTACCCGTGATAGCGACATGAGTGCTGAAAACAGTAAATAATTCATTTCTACAGGATAATGCTATGCAACATAACCTTTTGATTAACGGTGAGTTAGTGGCGGGTGAAGGCGAAATGGTGCCAGTATTCAATCCTGCTAATGGTGAGGTCATTCTGGAGATTGCAGAAGCCACGGAGGCCCAGGTCAACGCGGCGGTTGAGGCAGCGGATCGGGCCTTTGTCAGCTGGAGCCAGACGACGCCGAAAACTCGCGCGGACTCTCTGTTAAAGCTGGCGGAGGCGATTACCGATCACGCGGAGGCGCTGGCGAAGCTGGAATCCTTAAACTGCGGCAAACCGCTGCACTGCGTGATGAACGACGAGCTGCCCGCCGTCGCCGATGTGTTCCGCTTCTTTGCCGGCGCGGCGCGCTGTCTGCCGGGTATGGCGGCGGGGGAATATCTGGAGGGGCATACCTCGATGATTCGCCGGGATCCGGTTGGCGTGGTGGCCTCTATCGCACCGTGGAACTATCCGTTAATGATGGCGGCGTGGAAGCTGGCGCCGGCGCTGGCAGCCGGCAACTGCGTGGTCATCAAACCGTCAGAGATTACGCCGCTGACGGCGCTGAAGCTGGCTGAGCTGGCCAGAGAGATTCTCCCTGCCGGCGTGCTGAACGTGCTGTTTGGTCGTGGTAAAACCGTGGGCGATCCGCTGACCGGCCATTCGAAGGTGCGCATGGTGTCGCTCACCGGCTCGATTGCCACCGGCGCCCATATTATCGGCCATACGGCCTCGTCGATAAAACGCACGCACATGGAACTGGGCGGCAAAGCGCCGGTGATCGTGTTTGACGATGCGGATATCGATGCGGTCGTGGAGGGGGTGAGGACCTTCGGTTTTTATAATGCTGGCCAGGATTGTACCGCAGCCTGTCGTATTTATGCCCAGCAGGGTATCTACGATCGGCTGGTGGAGAAACTGGGCGCGGCCGTGGCTACGCTGAAAATTGGCCAGCCGGACGACCCTGCTACTGAACTGGGGCCGCTGAGCTCGCAGGCGCATCTGGAGCGGGTCAGCGCAGCCGTTGAAGCTGCCCGCGCATTACCGCATATCCAGGTGGTGACCGGAGGAAACCCGGCGACTGGCAAGGGATATTTCTATCAACCGACGCTGCTGGCGGGCGCCAGGCAAGATGATGATATTGTTCAACGTGAGGTGTTTGGTCCGGTGGTCAGCGTGACCTCGTTCAGCGATGAAGATCAGGTGCTGGCATGGGCCAATGATTCCCAATACGGCCTGGCTTCGTCGGTATGGACCCGCGATGTGGGCAGGGCTCATCGTCTGAGCGCGCGTCTGCAGTACGGCTGTACCTGGGTTAATACCCACTTTATGTTGGTTAGCGAGATGCCGCACGGCGGACAGAAACTCTCCGGCTATGGGAAGGATATGTCGATGTATGGTCTGGAAGACTACACCGTCGTGCGTCATGTGATGATAAAACACTGATAAAGTGATAAGTGGCTGTAATGTATGATTATTACAATGCAGCCATTTTCTCATGGGGCATCTGTGGGGCATTAAAGTCAAAATTCTGGTTGAGCAGAGCGATTTGATTACCATTTTGGTCAGACATCCACTTTCCGTAAACACTGAAAACCATCTGAGCATTTGTATGGCCCATCTGATTAGCAATGAAGCTCGGGTTTGCGCCAGCACTTAATAAATCGCCACAGGTTTAACAGACATCTCAGAGTCATTTGAGATGGCTTAAAGAGAGGTGCACATGAGCAATAAGCGTTATCATGAAGAGTTTAAAATTGAAGTGGTCAAACCAGCGTTGCAATACGTTTCGATACCACTAGCCATAGTCTTTACGCCGAGATAAAGATGTACGGGTCGGACTCTTCCATCCACAAAGAAGAGTCAGATGCTCAGTCCGAGATCCGTCGACTCCACAAGGAGCTGAAGTGGGCTACTGGCGAACGGGACATATTAAAAAAACCGCAGCGTACTTCGCAAAGCTGTCCGACTAAAGTACGCCTTTATCCGTGGCAACATCTGTTGCTGACCTATTCGTCTGCTATGCCGGGTGCTGGATGTTCATCCGAGTGAGTTTTACTCGTTGCTTCAGCAGCCGCATTCACCACGGCATCAGGCGGATCTGATGCTGACAAGCCAAATTAAACAGTTTTGACTGGATCCCGTTTAATTTATGGCTATCGCAAGATCCATCTCGACCTGCGAGATAGTGGGCAACAGTGCGGGATTAACCGGGGCTGGCGGCTGATGAAACGTGCCGGGATAAAGGCTCAGGTCGGGTACCGCAGCCCACGAGCGTGTAAAGGGGAAGCCTGTATTGTAATACCCAACAGGCCCCAGCGGCAGTTCAATCCGAAGCACTGGGTAAACGCTAAGTAACGGACATAACTTACATCTGAACCGACGAAGGCTGGCTGTATCTGGCCGAGGTTGTTGACCTTTTCTCGCGCAAAGTTATCGGATGGTCAATGGAACGTCGGATGACAAAAGATATTGTCCTGAATGCGCTTCCGATGGCCGTGTGGCGACATAATTCTCAAAAACAGGTTCTGGTTTACTCCGATCAAGGTAGTCAGTAAATAAGCCATTAGTGGCAGTCGCTCCTGCAATCACACGGACTAGAGGGCAGTATAAGCTGTCGTAGTAACTGTTACGGCAACGCAGTTGCAGAAAGTTTTAACAGCTACTGAAGCTCGAACGGATAAAGAAAAAGGTCTACGGAACGAGAGATGAAGTCAGAAACGATATTTTTGATTACATCGAAATGTTTTATAACAGCAAGCGTCAGCATGGCCCGAGCGAGCAGATGCCAGCGGCTGAATATGAAAAACTAAATTATAAACGGCTCAGAAGTATGTAGATTATCCGTGGCGATTCAGGTGAGATTAATTATGACATTGAGGCTAACGTATCCGGCCTGATCCAGGCGCAGCAGCGGGTTAATAAACGCCTCGACCCAATGGACGCCAAGTTGAGCAATCAGCAAGGTCTGCTGGGCGGTACGAAGGAGCTTTAAACAAGTTTGGCGTTGCCATTGCAGCAGCTTTCATCATTGATGCGGTTAATAAGCCTATCGCCATTGGAGATGAGATGTTTAGTGCAGTGGTTGACCTGCTGCTAAGTGATTTCGATCGTGGTGGCCCAGTATCGTCTCAGTTGCAGCAGGTATTTGGGTTGAGTCGGAAGGCTATGGGGAGTTATTAGTCTTAAATACATTTCTCTTCAGGTGGTAGTTGACTAGTTTCCAAGATATTAGTGAAGGCCGTATTAGCTTTGTCAATGTCAGACGAGTTAAAAATAAAGCAACTTTGGAATTGATTCCTGACTAGCCGTCTAAAAATGTTTTTGTCCTCTTTGTTTTCATTGAAATTTATAAACATGATGGATCTGTAATTTATATTTATATATTCTGGGCATAATAGTATCTTATCCCCGAGGTTGAACGGGGCTGTTGCACTGATATAAAAATGATTATTATCTGTAATTTTTCTTGTATTCCAGTGCTCTGCAGGAAAGGTTTCGCTTGAGTACTTCCCCCCATTTACCCTATAGGTGTTAACACACCAGTCCGCAATACCTATTGACACCATTGTTTTTTCAATTGTATATGCATTAACCTCTCTGATAAGAGACATTGGCAATATAAGGAACATCAAGGCAAAAGCTAAAAGTTTTATATTAATATGGTTATTTTTAATGCTTGAGTAAATGTAAGCAATGGCAGGAGCGAAAATGCATAATATATAAATTATAAATAGTGCTGTGATTGGTATGAATGTCTTTGCGTTGGCGCCAACGATTTGCTCTAAAAGAGATTGTATAGCTCGAAATGAGATTCTCATTGATGACCATATGATTGCGAGTAATATAACGACTTTTATTTTTTCTCTAAACCCTACGATAAAGTAAATAATAAGTGCTGTTAGTGCCATGTTAATTGTTAGTGTCGTCATCATATAATGGCTTGGGTTGATTTTTTGCAGGGAAAAAATGAAAGCAATGGATGGAATTGATATGGCAAAAACTGTAAGCGATGAGAGTACTGTTAGTGCTAATTTAGCAGATAATTTTAAGTTATTATGTTCTGTGTCATTTCTGAACAAAAAGGGCACAAACAATAATGGTATCGATGGGAGCAATAGTTTGATGATGTATAGGAAAAAGGATAATATTACAGGAACTACATTGGAGATGTTTGTCATGCTTGGCATGAATAAATCTAGACGGTAAATTGCCTTTAAGTGAAGCCAAAGTAAGACGCAGGAAAGAAATATAAAAACAGGGATGAGTTGGATAACGTTTTTTATAATGGTGCCTGATGAATCAAATAATTTATTTATCATGCCGTTGATTTCATTCATTTTTCATATCCACGCGGTTAATTTTCTTTGTTGGGGGGCTGTATGTGTGAATTTTTCGGTAGATCAAATTCATCTTAGTTGATGTGTGATTGTTTTCTAGTAATGAATAAGAACATTCCATAACATATAGAAATCAATGATTTTTTTATGGAGTATATTGATTTATTTTGGGAAGGGGCTATCAATGATAACCGTTTTATATCCGAATTTTCTGCTGCTTCCCCAGAGCGCCGATCAGAACATGACGCAGGATACAGCCTGGCAGACGACGCAGACGGTAGTCGGTCCCTTGATAATCACGTCAATCACCACGGACTTAAAGGCGACGTGGACATTACAGTGGATATTCACGCTTGCCCAGGCCGAGTGTTTCAAATCGTGGCTGCGCTCACCGACTTACTGTGACCGCGGGGGTAACTGGTTCCAGATTCCGATCGACCTTGAGGATACTTAGGGCGCACAGCAGCATACACTGCATTTCGTCGATATGCCGGTGCAGACCAGCAAAAACGGCAGCTCTCGTCACCTTGACGGCAATTGTTATCAGCAATGGTATCGAGGACATTAACGAGGATCATGACGACTGGATTGTTGAGGCCCAGCCTGGCTATAGGTACTGGCTGGATTACCTGATAACGAAGTGATGCCGAGGGCTGACTGGTGCCAATATTTAGAGAATGGAAAGAGCGACGGCCGGCCAGCGAAATTAAACAAACAGTGGAGTTTTACCACCCTGCATTTGGTTATTACCGTGTCGTGAACTACTTATTTCACCCGGTGACGTTTGGCGGCAACTCGTTCTATCCTACGTGGTTTAGCGTGACAGAACCGGTGTAGGACGGGACGGCAATCATATCAATGACGATCACGTTTGTCGCCGCTATGAGCATGTCAGGCAGACACTGAAAAGCTGGTGCGGAGCGGCGCGTGTGACGCCTATAAAGTGCCTGTATCAGCAGTGGAATACGGTCGGTGATGCATCCCCCTGAAAGACTGGACGTTATATGTGAACGATATTTCCGCCGATGTCAGCAACGTCACCGTGACCACCGGAAAAACTAACCCGCTTACGCTGGCCGACAATTTTAGCGATGCGGAAGGAACCATCTATGCCAAAGACCTGGACCAATCCGAAGTTCTCTTCAACCGCAAAAATGGCGTCGCCACCATCTCCTTTCCTCTGCAGGATGGGCGTACTATGCTTAAAAAATGGCGTTGTGATACAGGACCTGATATCACTAAATAACCGATAGCAAAAAACAGCTTCAAGGAAGATAACCTATTGTTTATAATGGATTAGGGTTGGCTTTCGGCTAACGCGGGACAACCCTTACGCGGCTTTGTTGAATAAATCAGATTTCGGGTAAGTCTCCCCCGTAGCGGGTTGTGTT
>OJZM01000066.1_pt1 | contig 83843 bp, 86 predicted proteins | sample 1611181 | NCBI WGS metagenome assembly OJZM01 (sample SAMN04436715, study PRJEB24849) | human gut metagenome | biome: human gut; feature: NICU; material: stool | host: Homo sapiens | place: USA: Saint Louis, MO | collected 2010-09-09 | reverse complement strand
TACCGAGGATGTAGGAATTTCGGACGCGGGTTCAACTCCCGCCAGCTCCACCAAATAAATCAAGGGGTTACGTGAAAGCGTAGCCCTTTTTTCTTTAGTAGTGGCGGCAAAATGGCGGCAGACATTCAGTCAAGCCCAGTTGCTACTACATGCGATCGCAATTACAACTTAAAGAGTTTCGCTTGCCCTGGATTAACAGCTTCGACGTAGTTTTTGACCCCTATTCTGTGCGGCTCATAATTGCTTGAATAGAAATCAATCAGGAAGTCACTCATTTTCTGAGATGTGACTTTCATAACTCCCTTACTCAAAGTTAAATTAAACACGCTAATCTTTGACGATGGTGCCTGAGTTTTACTCATGTTGGCTTGATAACCAGATTTACGCATTGCCACTAGTGCTTCGTCGTAAGCCGCTTGTAATTGGGCCAAATCGTTTGACGAGATGATCACATCATCCATAAACACACTTAGCTTGAGATCATGATGTTTGTTCAATCGGCGTAGTAAGCTACCAAAATAACTTTTATCTAAGCAGAGGGTTGCAAGTATTGGAGATTGAACAAAACCAAAAGGGAGGACATGCTTATGTGGACTATGGGACAAGTTTCTTACAGTTGAAAATGTTGAGATTTCCCGCGCTTGAGAATAGGTGAAGTAGCTCTTTAGATCACGGGTGATACGACTACGGCTCGTTGACTGAAAAAATTGTTTAATATCAACAACGGCAAAAAAATCACTTTTTAAGTGTAATCTGGCAGCTTTAAGATGCCCACCAGTTCTTAGATGGTAAAAATAGAGTGGCGGAATCCACTTGTTTCTGACAGCCTGAAGTATCTTCCCTCCGACTTTACGTGCCTCAACGCTTGGGACATAAACCCAAACCCCGGGCTTAATCTCAAATTTATCTTCCCACCTTTGAACTTCTATTATCATGAGTTAAATTGTTGTAGTTGAAGGCCATGTTAAGAACGGCGTAAACCGCACCAACTAAGCCAACAAACGCGGTTGCGCATTTGAGCATAGCGGTGATCAGTTCAACACGCGCCTTAACTAAGCCAAGTTCGTTTGTATCCATAACTTGTTCCTCCATAGATACCTGACGTCTCTTAGCGCAAGCGCATGGCCCTAACTAAATAAAAAATAACAACCAGTTAGCCCAGAAAGCTTAACAAGTCGGCGTCCGATTACATGGCAATCAGGTAATCGGTCCGCAGTCGCAAAGCGACAAACTACATATCTACGGAGTGGGGATAAATCCCCGCTAACGTCAGGCATTGTTAATTTAACCTCAACTTATAGAAAAGTATAGTTTTAAATCATGTAGTTATGTCGCCATTTAAATCGGCAAACCCACCTGTTTAAATTTATGAGGATGCGGCTGAACCGGATTTGACTCTTTTGGCGTTGCAATCGAACGAACAAAAGTTTCATGGGTAACAAAAGTATGGCTGCAGTTAATGTTCTGGCACTGGTTGTAACGCTCTTTGGTCAATGAAGATACCTGAAAACTGCTGCGAGTATGGGCGGCACTTCCACACAGTGGGCAAATCATCATTTTTCGAGTTCTCCCCATTTTTGCTAAATTCACAATAATGATATCGCATTATTCCATTTTTCAAACTTAAAAGTTCTCCATTGTGAAGAATCATTCCATTTCGAGATCATCAACCTTCACTTCAAGCTCAAGACTGGTCGTAAAACCATTATCCGGGCTGACGGTATGTGTCAGAGTCGTAATGGTCCATTCCGCATCATCTATCGGCTGTTTAAAGCCACTGACTTTCACTGGCATTTCCGTGTAGAGATCTGCCCGCCCTTCCGCCAGTTGTAGCGAGAATGACGCAACGCCGCGTTGCAGGCGTTCCCACTGCATTTTCGCTGCCCGTTCAGCGTTGCTCCGGTTGGCATAAGTGCGATTAAGTACCAGCACGTTTTCATCCGTACCCACCAGGTAATCGCCCTGCTTCGCTTCCAGCTCTTTCTTCTGCTTCTTAGTCCTGCGCTTACGCTTCACCGTGGTGCTTTCTTTCTTCGCGGGTTCGCGGGTATGCAACCAGCTGGCAATTATGCCCGTATAGGCTCCGCGATCTGCCAGGGTAAAGCGGTGACTGTCGCCGTCCTTACGTGTGATAGTGATCACCGGCAGTGGTTTACCGCTGACACTTTTGCCCTGTCCCTGCCGGATGAATAACAGATTGCCATTTTTCACCGACGCAATAGCACCGTACTGGCGCGCCAGCCGCATCAGAAAACTACCGTCACTCTCATTAGTCTGGTCTATATGCTCCACGAGCTTATCCGACAGGTCTTTACCCAGTACCATCTTCAGCTTGTGCCGCGCGGCTATCTCCTTCACCACTTCCCCAATGGTGGTCTTGTGCCACGATTTTTCACGGCGGGTATTCAGCGTTTCCCGAAAATCAGCACTTCGCGCCCGGATAGTCAGGCGGTCCGGTGCGCCAGTGTGTTCAATCTCGTCCACCGTGAATGCCCCTTTCGGGAAAAGCGGCTGCCCCTTCCAGCCCAGCGCCAGCGTAATGACCGCACCACGGCGCGGCAGCACGATTTTCCCGTCGGCATCGTCCAGCTCCAGATCAAGCTGGTCTGCTTCAAAGCCCCGATTGTCCGTCAGAGTCAGACTCATCAGGCGGTTATCTAGCACAGTGGTGATATCCCTGCCCTCAATACTGATGCTGAATGCCGGAGTTTTGTTGCTTTTGTTAAGCAGTTCAGAGCTGAAATTCACGACAGCAGCCCTCCCACCGTTTTACTGATATCGCTTAAGGCAGACGTTGCCGTTTCCTGCAGATTATTCAGTTGCGCACTGAGATCACCGAACATATCGGACAGGGATTCATCCACCCGTTTGAGCGACAGGGTGAACTCAATCCGGCGCGGCATACCGTCGCGGAAAAACTCCGTTTTAGTCTGATTCAGTCCCTCAATCACATACATGCCATAAATCGTGCCGCTGCCTTCAATCAGGGGCCATGCTTTCCCCTGTTCTGCCATCTGCTCCAGTGCCAGCAACGACAGCCTGCCACCTGTTATCTCCGGCATAAGAACACCGGAAAGCGTCAGCATGTCGTTGTCCGGTCCCAGAAACTGCGTGGACGGACGTCGGTTTACCCGGCTGTTTGCCGCATGTCGCCAGCTGCGTTGATACTGCAGCTCCTGATACGGCACGGTGCGCAGCATAAACACGTACAATCCCAGCACCATCATCATGTGTCGTATCCCCCCTGATCGCTGTAGTTACTCCTGGCTTTTGCCTTCAGCCTGCGTTCACGTTCATCAAGCTGGCGGGCCACCTCCCGCGCAATATCCTGCGCACTTTGTCCTGGCTGCGTCTGAATGATGATCTGCATCGGTGCCTCAATCCGTTGAACGGGCGGCACAGTGGCTGCACGACTCACCATCGCTTCGCCGCCTTTCGCGGGAAGTGCCAAAGGGTGCAACGGTGGAAGCTCTGCAGGCGCGGCAGCAACGCCCATCATTCCGGCAACAACGGCAGCCAGTGCAGCTGTATTTCTCCGGCTGGTCACATTTGCCGGGCCGTTAACAATTTCCGGCCCGTTTTCACCGACGATGCCAAACTGCCCGCGCGGGATATAGCCGCCGCTGTCATACATCCCCGCAAAGCCATATCCCCATGACGGAAAACCACCCGATGGCATCATCACTTTACCGTCTGCATTCACCGTCGCAGGTTGCTGACGCGTCACGCTTTCCGGCAGTTTCGCCTTTGCAGCCTCTTTACTGACAATGCCGAGTTTATCCAGCAACCAGGAAACGCCAGATTTCAGGGAGTCCAGCGGATGCATAACCATATTCAGCCCTTCCGCCAGTGCCTCCCCGAATCGTCGCCCCATTGCCGCTGCGCTCTGCAGTTCGGCAGAAGTCGACTTAACGGGCGTCAGCAGATCAGTAAACCAGCCCCACAGCGCCTGCACTTTGTCACCAATCCACTGGAACACAGGCTTAAGCGGTTCGAACGCTGCACTGATGGGACCTGCCGCCGCTTTGAATCCTTCCACCACGCCACCGAGAAATGCGGTGATGGGTTGCCAGTATCTCCAGACAACCAGTGCCACACCCGCCAGTGCAGTAACCACAAGACCTATCGGACTGAGCAGAGCACCTAACAGACCAGATACGGCATACAGGGCAACGCGCAACATCGCCAGTGGACCAGATGCCAGTACTCGCAGCACCGTGCCTGCGGCAGCCAGCCCGCCGCGTAGTGCTGCCAGTGGATTCATAAACATCACAGCAACCGCACGTAAACCGGATAATCCAGACCGCAAAAGTGCAACCGGCGCACCTGCTACAGTTTTCAGGACATTTCCCGTCAGTGATGCCGTGCGGCGCAAAGACGACAACGGCGCAGTAAGTAAACCTGCGGCGTTGCCCGATGAAGCAAGCCCGCGTCGCAGCAGTGCCAGTGGTGCGCCAGCCAGCCAGGACAACGCGCTGCTGGTTCGAGTTACTGCTGCCGTAACGGAAGATAACGTTTTGATACCCAACACAGAGAATCCCAGACGGATCACTGCCAGCGGCCCCAGCACTGCAGCCAGCGCCACCGCTAAGGTGCCGAGGCCGACGGTAACCGCAGCCACAACAGCCGATGCTTTCATCAGTGTGCCTGTCAGTTCCGGGTTAGCTTCCACCCAGCGACGCAACGCCCCCGTGACGCTTTTCACCGTGTACAGAATATCCATCAGCGGCTGGCGCAGCGTTTCGCCCAGGCTGCTGAAGGTGTTCTGCGCTCCGGTTTTGACCAGCAACCACTGCGCAGAAAGTGAATCCTTGTTAATGTCGGATTCTTTCTGCATGGAGCCAAGCGCATCATTGCCCGCTGTCAGTTTTAACTGACGCTGCAGTTCCGGCAGGTTGTTTGCCAGTTTCGCCGCGTCATCGCCAAACTCTTTACCAAACAACATAGTCATGGCAGACAGGCGCTTGTCCTGCGGCAGCGCGTTTACCTTCTCCAGCACGCGCTGGATGGTTCCCATCGCATCCTTCGTCATCTGCTTTTCAATCACTTCAGGATTGAGTTTCAGCAGATTCATCCCTTCAAAGAAACTCTTGCTTTGCATGGTGGCAATGGACAATTCACGCACCATCGCGTTTGCTGCACTGGCTGCAACCTCTGGCGCAGCGCCCAGTGTCAGGAAGGTGGAACCCAGCGCCGCCGCTTTACGATAATCCAGACGGTCAGCCACACCGCCCAGACGTTGCATCACATCAATGATGTCTGCCCCTTTCGACATGGCGTTATCATCCAGATAGTTCAGCGCATCACCGAGCTGTTCAATATTGCGGGTGGGGATTTTGTAGAGCTGGGCGATTTTCCCCAGACTTTCTGACAGTTCATCCGCTGGCAGCTCAAAGGCTGTTGCCGCCTTTGCTGCCGTACTGGCGAAGGCCAGCAGGTCACGTTTCTGATCTTCCCAGCTGTCGTCAGGGTTTGCGACGTTCATGCGCGCACCACCTTCAACCAGTGCAGCGAAGTCCACCGCACCGTTTTCCATCGGCAACTGTTCGCTGGCAGCCTTGATGGCATCCTGCATTTCATAAAAACGTGCAGTGCGGTTGCCATTATCGTCACGCAGACCATTGACCTGCTTTGCCACACCTTTCATGGCATCTTCCATGCTGGTATAGCTTTTTACTGCCGCCATCACTGGCGCACCCATTGCCAGCCCTGCAGCCGTGGTGGTGGCTCCGGCACCTGCAATACGATCACGCACCTCCAGCGAACGGGCATAACTGGCACGCGCTGCATTCATCCTGCGCTGAGCTTCCCCCAGTCGCTTCAGCCGCGCCTCCTGTTTCGAAAGTTCCTGGTTATAACGTGATGTTTCACGGGCTAAACGGGCAGTTGCTCCCGCATCGTCTTTCGCAGAAATTCCCGCCCGGTACAGTTCAGCACGCACAAGCGCCGTCTGCTGCTGCAGCTTTTTCTGGCGTTCTTCCAGGCGCTGAACAGCCAGCCGTTGACGGCCCAGAGCAACAACCTGACGTTGCGAAGGCGGCCCCATCGCTCCCAGTTCCTGACTGAGCAAATTTGCACGCTGGCGGGCATAGTTCAGCCTGTCGCCTAATTTCTGATTTTCTGCCTGCAGCTTTCGGAAGCTGTCCAGACTGCTCCCGGCCTGATCAAGCTGCTTTATTGCATCGCGGGATTTTTTGACAGCAGCAGCCAGTTCTCTTGAACTGGCCTGCGCAGATCGAAATGGGCGGGTGAGCTTGTCAACCGCATTAAGAATGACCTGCAGACGCAGGTTGTTATCACTCATCGTTGGCCCCGCTTCTCTGAATCGCTTTATACCGCCATTCCAGCACTTCGGTCAGCGGCATAACGTCAGTAACGGATGGCGGCCAGTGAAAAATGGTGGCGATATCTGCCACCAGATCGTCAACCGTCAGGCTGTCGGTAAACCGGCAAGCACCGACTTCTTCAACAAAAAAGTGACAACCTCAACCGACATGGCAGTGAGATCTGCCGGGTCCATCTCTGCAATTTCCTGTGCAGTCAGTGCCGGACTGGAGATGCGGGGGATCACGGTCATCATCGCGTTTACATCCATATCCATAATGGCCTGCAGGCGTGTACCGCGCAGCGCACCGGACTGCGGTTTACGCAGCACAATTTCGGTGATTTCTGTTTTACCGCGCTTGATGGGGGTATCCAGTTGAATGGTCTTTTCAGTCTGCTTATCGCTCATTTTGCTGTCCTGTCAATTGGGTTCTGGCGCGGTATCCCGCGCCGTTCAGATATATCAGAGGCCGAGGGCGTTGCGGTGCGCTTCCATCAGGTCCACACCGTCCACAATTTCCACCATGTTGATAAGGTCCACTTCATAGAGCACCTCACCATTGATGGTCAGCTTCGCGTAGCTGTTGGTACTGGTCACTTTGGTGGTGTTGCTTTCGCCCGTCTTCCACTCGCCGGAATCCACTTCTTTGTGACGTCCACGCACGACAAGCTCCACGGCCTGCACTTCCCCGGTATCGTCACGCTGAATAGAGCCGGTAAAGCGCAGCTGGATGCCATCCACCGTGGCTTTACCCATCTGTTTAAACAGCAGCAATTCAGTACCACCAATGGAAAATTCTGTGTCCAGCGCACTGTCATCAAGCCCCAGATCCACATCCACCGCACCCGGCATTCCGCCGCCGCGATACTTCTCATATTTGCGGGTAAATTTCGGCAGCGTCAGCGACTCAACGATCCCCTGCCAGTTGTTCCCGTCGTTAAACAGGTTCAGGTGTTTTAATTTGCGTGGTAATGCCATGTTGTCCCCTTACGCGCTGACCTGGCTGGCGAAATTCACCAGGTACTGATCGGTGATGCGCTGACGCAGCATCAGGTTTTCAAGTGGCGGCACTGGCGTGTAGTCGTAGTCGATGGTGAGTTTTCCGGCTTTCAGCGTGTCTTTGTCGTTCACCGACTCATCCAGCCAGCAATCACCACCAATGAGATAGCCCTGACTGACCAGGCTGCGCATTTTGGCGCGGATACCTTCGATAATGTCGCGGGCCAGCGACGGGTTAAGCGGTTTATCCACCGCCCACATGTGTGCTTCTGCCATCGTGTCCATCAGCACCTGCGCCGTGCGGGTGTAGTTTTCGAAGGCAAAGAGCGGGTCATCACTCAGGCAGCGGGAACCCCAGAAGCGGAAACCGTCTTTACGCACAAGCGTGGTGACGTCGTTCTGGTTCAGCAGACCTGCATCGGTTGCCGGGGCCTGCAGATCCCAGAACACATCTGCAGAAATTCCGGTGACACCGTTCACGCCCACGTTGGACAGGCTTTTGTGCCATCCGGTCTGCTCGTCAATTTTGGCGCGCAGACCAAGCGCACGGGCGGTGGCATATGCCGTTGCTTCGGCATTCAGCACCGTGTCCCAGCCAGTAAAGTCAGGCCAGATCAGCATCCCTTCGCGCTGGCTGAAGTTTTCGCGGTAAGTGATCGCCTCCTGCACTGTCTTGCAGCCATACGCTGACAGGTAAGCAAATCCACGCAGGCTTTGCGCCACGCTCAGCAACTCAGTAGCTACCGCCTTGGTGTCGTGGCCTGGCACGCCGAGAATGCGCGGTTTAACGCCGAGCTGTGACTGGGCAGATAACAGGGCTTTCATACCTGTTTTTTTACCTTCAGCAGTCACTGCGCCGATGATATTGGTCGTGGTTTCGTCTTCCGTTTCACCCTGCGGCACACGCACAACAATGGTCACGGGTTTTGCCTGGTCAGCGATGGCATCCAGCGAACGGGCCAGAGTACCTGACTCACCCGCTTTACCGCTGGCAGTCAGCACATCAGTGATCAGCACGGGTTTATTAAGAGGAAACATTTTTGCATCGGCATCATCGCCCGTGCAGACCATACCCACGATGGCGGTGCTCACCGTGGTAATAGATCGGGTGCCTTCGTTGACTTCAACAACGCGCACCCCGTGGTGGTAATCCTGAGCCATAGTGGCGAACCTCCTGATTGGATTAGGCTTCGCCCTATGTTGAAGTGATTGTGCCTGACAAACAGCTAAGCGCAGTTGTGTCGTTATTCACACAAAATAACGGTATTTGTCTGCTTGCAGGGATAATCAACATAATGCTGATTCAGGGGGATTCATTGATCTTATTTGCCGGAAATTTTCTATAAATGGTAGAAACGCCTACATCAAAAATCAGTGCAATACGCTGTCTTGATTCTCCGGCCTCGAGTAAACGCCCAATCTGTGCCCACTGTTCGGTGGTCAACTTAGGACGGCGTCCACCTACTCTGCCTTTGGCACGAGCTGCAGCCAGCCCTGCCCTGGTACGTTCAACTATCAGTTCGCGTTCCATTTCAGCCAGGGCACCCATGACATGAAAAAAGAAACGGCCCATTGGGGTACTGGTATCAATACTGTCAGTCAGGCTTCTGAAATTCACACCACGCTGGCGCAACTCTTCTATCAGCGTAACAAGATGCCGCATACTGCGCCCCAACCTGTCCAGCTTCCAGACAACCAGCGTGTCTCCTGCCGATAGTGTCCTGAGTAGTTTTTTCAGCCCCGGTCTGTCGGACTTAGTGCCACTGATTTTGTCCTCAAAAATCTGCTCACATCCCGCGCAGTTCAGTGCATTACGTTGCAAATCGGTGTTCTGGTCATTTGTTGACACGCGTACATAGCCAATAAGCATGATCATCCCCCTGAATAAAAACCGGAGATGATGCCAGTTAGCTGTTACCTCTGCATTTTCTTAAACGTTGGTTTGGGAGAAGGCTCTGCATTACCGGTTGGTGTGCCTGTTCCGTGGCCTTCAGCCACTCCGCCAACGGGGTGGCTAAAATGTAACGGAGCAGTATTTTCTTCTGAAAAGTACCCAAATCTGGCAAAGGCTTACCCAACATTAAAATTACCAGATTTACGCGGTGAATTTATTCGTGGCTGGGATGATGGGCGCGGGATTGACTCTGGTCGTAACTTATTATCTGCACAGAATGATGCAATTCAGAATATTGTTGGTTCTTTTGGGCGTACCCAGCTTTTTAGAGACGTACTTAGTTCAGGGCCATTTAGTCAACATGGGCAAGTATTATCTACAGGTCTAAAGGAAGCCGAAATTATTGAGGGTTATGGCGCTTATAACTGGACATTCGACGCATCTCGCTCAGTTCGCACAGCATCTGAAACCCGCTCCCGTAACATCGCCTTTAATTATATTGTGAGGGCTGCATGATAAGTAAAGCTGTATTAAATAATGAACTCATCGCCACAAAGGCCGGAGACATTACCGTTTATAATTATGATGGTGAAACACGGGAATATATTTCCACATCAACTGAATATCTTGCTGTGGGTGTCGGTATCCCGGCATGTTCCTGTTTAGATGCTCCTGGCTCATATAAAGCTGGTTATGCAATTTGCCGTTCTGCAGATTTTAACTCATGGGAATATGTGCCAGACCATCGCGGTGAAATCGTCTATAGCACCGAAACAGGAGAATCAAAAGAAATCACAGTTCCGGGTGATTACCCTGAAAATACAACCACTATCGCCCCGTTAACGTCATACGATAAATGGGATGGTGAGAAATGGGTGACCGACACTGAGGCACAGCATAACGCCGCAGTAGACGCGGCAGAAGTACGGCGACAGTCACTGATTGATGCGGCTATGGCTTCCATTAGTCTGATTCAGCTGAAATTGCAGGCCGGGCGGAAGCTGACGCAGGCAGAAACAACCCGGCTTAACGCTGTGCTGGATTACATTGACGCGGTGACTGCAACAGATATCAGCACCGCGCCGGATGTCATCTGGCCTGAACTACCGGAGGCGTAGGCCATTCAATATCTGGAGCACTGGAGGTATCAACCAGTTCCAGTGCGTCCAGATAATCCAGCCATAAATTATATTGTTCCAGCTCGTCACCTTTCAGACGACCAATAGCAGCTTTGCCAGGCCACTGATGGGTATTGATGTAGGTATTGACTTCTGAAACCAAAGATATTTTTTTCATTTCAGCCGCCAGCACCTCATCCTCTTTTGAAGGCGGCGGGGAATTAATCCATATTGGCCGTCCTGAACTGTCAGCGCCAATTTCTTTCCCTTCTGGATGCAGCCCAAGAAATTGCTCATATGTTTCTCTGGTAATTTCAATAACATCATCAGGAAGCGTTCCCGCATCCTCATATTCTGGAAACAATTCTTGCAGATAAAAACTTTTACTTCCGGGTGAAAAGAATACTGAGTTCATTCTTACCGTCCAATGATTAACGCTGAGACGCTGGTATCTGAAGGAAAGGCTGCATTCAGTGGTTTGTCGACTTTGAACACAATCGTATTATTCCCCCTGACAGCGGCAAAAGAACAAACCGCCGTCGCGTATGAACCTGTAATATTACTGGATACACCACCATAAGCTGTTGTTGATACCAGAGGGATAACGCCCAGCACCTTATTAGGAAATACAAAGGGCAATGTGGCTGTGGCAATATAAGACTTATTAGAACCTGTAATGGCATAAGCATTATCAGTCATTCCATTCATCGCCACTGGACCGCTTATACTTACAGTAACCATCTGAATGATTAGCCCGTCAGGTTGACGAATCACAAAATTTCCATTGCCACCAGTAACCGTCCAGAAAGACATATCAGGGATTTGGTTTTCCCCGTTGCCCACATTCCGTTTTGCCGCTTCTCCCAAACCAAGGTATGTGAGAAGACCAGCTACATCCTTTCCACTCAAATTGGTAAGCGTATTGTCCAGCGGTTGTTTACCTGCCAGCGCATTAAGCATTGTCGTGGCAAAGTTCGGATCATTCCCCAGTGCCGCCGCCAGTTCGTTCAGTGTATCCAGTGCAGCAGGTGCAGAACCCACCATTCCTGCAATCGCCGATTTCACAAAAGCCGTAGTGGCAATCTGTGTATTGTTGACCGACTGCGCCGCCGTGGGGGCTGTTGGCGTTCCGGTGAGTGCCGGACTCGACAACGGTGCTTTTAGTGCCAGCGCATTGTTAATGGTGGTACTGAAATTCGGATCATTGTTAATGGCTGCGGCTATTTCTTTCAGCGTGTCCAGCGTGGCTGGCGCACCATTAATAAGGGCCGTCAGTGCCGCCTGTACAAACGCAGTGGTCGCAACCTGCGTGGTATTATTCCCCGCCGCTGGCGTTGGCGCTTTGGGGGTTCCGGTAAATGTCGGGCTGGCTTTTGGCGCGTACTGTGAATGAGGGTCCGGTGCGGCAAGATGTTTTGCCATCTGATCATCCGCGTAAACCTTCAGCTCCAGTGCCTTGTCATCCACATACTTGCGGGTTGCCAGCACTACAGCAGGGTCGATTTTCAGGGTGATATTGTCCGTGCTGCTGGTAATCAGCACCATGCGCACGGTCTGAGTGCGCCCGCTACCTTCAGCCAGTTGCGGCTTATAGCTTTCCGGGCAGTTGCCCACGGCAATCAATGCCCCGGACTCATCAAACAAGCCCACTTCACGTATCCACCAACCGCCCTCGTTTTCAGGGATCACCTGTTCGGCAATAATCTGGCTGCTGTTCTGCGGGTCGATATAAAGCATATTCAGCGCAGCCCGGCGTTTCTCATTTACCAGTGCAGTCTGCTTTGAGTCTGGCGTTGGCAATACTCCGCCGCCATCGCCGACCGCCATATGGGTAATTTTTAGCGGCACACCGAGCGCGGCGGCGCTGGCAAGTTTCGCCGCGCCAATATCCGTCAGCAGGGTATAAAATTTTGTGCTCATGGATTCACTCTCATTGTGTCAATAACATGGACCGCCCCGCCTTCATGCGCGGTGCCGCCAGAAATAATTGTTTCGTTGATATACGGATAGATCGTGATTTCTTCGCCAAGATAGCTGGCGGCCCCCACCCAATGCGGACCGCTGGTCTGCAGATTGATGGACATGCCGATCATGTGACGGCTACATGGTTTGGCATCGCTTATCAGCCGCTCAAGTTCCAGATAGGTATCTTCAGTGATGCCCTGGTCCTGCACGCCGATATCCAGGCGAAACGTGCCCGGTGTTTCTCCGGTCTGCCACCACTCAATAATGCGGATCAGGAAGCCGAACGGTTCCACCACCCGCCGCACGGCACTGGTGGTTCCTTTATGCTGATGAATATAAAAAGCATCCTTCACTACCTGGCGTTTGACGCTTTCTGTCCAGCCCTCGTCCCAGCGATCCACAGAGAACGCCCAGGCGAGATAAGGCAGGAAGCTGACCGGACAGGTAGCCGGACTCCACAAGTCACGCAGCGGCACCTGCAGATCAGAAATCCCGCTACAGGTTTGCGCCAGTCGGCGCTCCAGTGAAGTTGAACCCGGTGGCAGCAGACTATTCATCCGTTCCTCCGTTGGTTACGCTCCACTGCGTACATGATGCCGCCTGTGTTTTGTTCAGGACCACATCCGCCAGAGGAGAAGCCAGCTCCACACGCTGCACACCCTCAACATGCAGGGCGGCAAAGATGGCGCTACGGCGAATATCCCGACCAAGACGCGTCTGACTGGCGATGTACTTCTGCAGGCTGGCTTTTGCCGCTGCCATTACAGGCTCTGCTTCCGGTCCCGGATAGAGAAAAATGGTGGCTTCCACGCGATACGGGATGATTTCTGCGCTGCGAACCGTAAGACGGTCAGCCACCGGGCGGACGTTCTCACTGTTCAGAGCTTTTTCCACCACGTCCAGCAGGTCTTTTTCTGCAGTTCCATCGCCTTCGCGGCTAAGGACAGTCAGCACCACCTCTGCAGGTGCCGGGCTGGTTGCACTGGCATCCGCCACCCGACCGTCGGCGCTTCGGGCATGAAATTCATAAGCTGCAGTTGGCCCCGCAACAGAAAGCCCTTCAAAGGCTGCAGGCACACGCAGGCGTAACGCTTCATCGCTTTCCATCACAGCTGCAACGGGCGGCACAGCATCATTATCAGCAGGCGTCACCGTCAGGCGTGTCACGTTGTAGTTGGCAGCGAGCTGGTCCAGATCGCTCCCTATGGCATAAGCCGCCATCACCGCCTGCGCGGCTTCGTTAATGCGCTGGCGCAGAAGCAACTCACGATAAGCGTTCTCCTGCAACAATTTGGTGACGGGTTCAGATTCCAGTTCCAGTGTGCGGCTCACTGCTTCCTGCTCATCTTTCGGATGAAGCGCCACAAATTCTGCCTTGCGTTCGGCAAGCAGCGTCTCAAAGTCCGGCACATCCACAATCTGCGGTGCAGGCAACTGCGAAAGGTCAATCACTGCCATTCTCTGCTCCTGTTGATACGGAAAGGGACACAGGCACACCGTTATTCCGCCGCCCGGTCAGCTCCACCACCATAGAACCGTCAAAGTTGCTGTTGATGGTGATGGAATCCAGCGTCAGCCGTGGCTCCCAGCGACTCAGCGCCACATACACTGCCGACATGACCTGCAGGCGTAATGCCGGATTTTGTGGCTGATCTATCAGTGCCGACAGTAGGGAACCATATTCCCGACGGGCAATGCGGCTACCCTGCGGCGTCAGCAGAATGTCCCGCACCGACTGGCGCAGATGGTCAATATCAGTAATGACTTTACCGCTGGTATTGTTCATCCCGCTATAAAGCGTCATACCGGGCCTCCGGTTGTATCGCCGCCTTTCAGGACGCCAGTATGCTGATGCGCATCAACCACGATCCCGTTAGAACTCATCGCTCCGCCGCCCTGGGTAACGCCACCATTGATCACCACTTCGCTGTTAATGCGCGTGCGGTCAGCCTCCAGTACAAACTCACTGGTTTTCATGGTGATGTTGTCAGCGGCCTCAATGACCATTGATTTGATGCCCCTGACATACCAGCGCCCGGTGGCGGGTTCATATTCAAACCAGCCACCGTCAGGATGTTCTGTCACGCAGGCGTCCGCCGACGTCGACGGTGGTGCGAACTGATTCGAATAGACAGCGGGCAGCGCAAAGGCAGTCTCCAGATTGCCGCCCAGACTCAGCAGCACCACCTGCTCACCTTCTGATGGTTTCCACCATGTGCGGGCATTACCCGCGCGCAGCGTCAGCCAGTTAATCCAGTTAGTTTCAAGGTCGCCCGTTTTCACCCGGCAAAGCCAGTTTGTCCTGTCCACTTCGGTGACTACCCCAGTGCGGATCAGGTTGGTGATAAGGCGCATGATTTCGGTTAATTGTGCGTTCATAGGGAAAGGTTGCCATCAGGGGAAGAAAGGCGGCAGTGCTGCAACTTGTATCAGTGCTGATACAAAAATCACCCCGCCAGCCATTGCAGAATCATGTCGCGGGTCATTGCCTCAACATCATCATTTACACCCAGAAGGCGACGCTCTGCGTAACGGACCTCCGGTCCTTTGCGGCTGACGCGATCACGTAAGCCGTAGTGATGAACACGGGCAATGCGCTGTACCTTGCCTTCAAACTGCACGCTGGCAGAGTCGGCGCTGGCGGCAGTTTTCAGGTATTTTGTGGTGCGCAGCTTTGCAAACATCTGACGTTTGATGCGCCCCTTCTTGCTGCGTGCTGTTACCCTGCGCGGTTCATAACTGCTGCCATCTGGATTGCGCTGCATCCTGATATTCTGCTGCTGTGTCCGGCGCAGTTCCTGCGCCAGCTGGCGCATCATGCGGCTTCTCGTGGCTGGTTCCAGATTCGCCAGCAAGGCACTCAGCCAGTCGTCCACCTTCTGCAGTTCAGCCACGTTTCACCGTCCACATTTCTTCAGATTCATCGGGTTCTGCTACAGCTTCAACGCTCGACACACTGCCGTCAGTGCTGACCAGCACACGTTCCGTCAGTTGCAGGTTAAGGCTGATATCACAGACATCGTTGCGCAAAATATCCACATCAAAGGTGAATAGCTTTTCCCGTAACGCCGGGTTATTGATGGCATCGGGCTGGTTATCCCGAAGCCACAGTAAAACCGGGGCCATCAGCAGATTCTGGTCGCCACTGAAATCCTCTATCACCACGTTCAGGGTATAGCGGTACTCCCATGACATGGAGCTGGTCCCCGTGGCAACCAGCGAACCGTTATCCACAAACAGATGCAGTTTGTCCGGGTTATTGCGGACATAAGGCACCGCTTTATTGAGGGCGTGGCGCAGGGATTGTGGTTTGTTCACTGTTTCGCTCCTGACACGCAATAATCATGTCCACTTTGTCTGCACAGACCGCCCAGGCGGCCTCCGTTTCATCCAACAACGCGTTCAGATCACCGTTAGTGCGCGGCGCTGCCTGCTCCAGCCGACACGGTGTCACTCGCGGACAACCACTGACGATAAGCTGCACCTCCGGTGAGTGCCGAACGTTCCCGCAGCCGGATAATGTCAGCAGGCAAAGGAGTATCAGCCCAGCGGCGTAAATCCTCGTTCTCACGTTTCAGTTCCTCGATCCGGTGTTGTCGTTGTCTCAGCAGCGCGCTGGTCTGTTCTGCTTCGGCATAGAGCCGCGCCTGCTCCCGGTTATTGGTTTCAGTCAGAATGGACAGGCTAATAAGCTGGCTGTTGCTCTTTGCCAGTGCCTGGCTTTTGCTCTGCAGCTCGCCTGCCTGCGTGCTAATGGTCTGGCTGGCATCAGCCAGCCGCCACGTCTGCCAGCCCAGCGCCGCCAGTAATAACGCCAGCACAACCAGCAGCAACCGGTTCATGCTGCTACCTGTTGCGCCATCTGATTACGGGTGATCCAGAAGGCAATAACGGTCAGCAGATAAAAGACCAGGGTAATGGCCCACCCCGTCCAGGCGAGACTGACGACAATCAGCAATCGCATAACCCAGCTGATAAATACGTTTTCTTTTCGGGTAATGCTCTTCAGCAAAGATGCCCTCAACTCCTGCCAGAGCGGGCCATTCTTAATTAACGCAGCCAGTGCTACCGGAATTGCCACCCATGTCAGCAGACAGGTTACCCAGACACCGGACGCTGCCAGTACCGGAAAAACCCCCTGCGGATACACCATTGCTGCGATTAACAGCGCCATCCATAACATCAGAAACAGCCCGCTGATTAATTTCTTTTTCATTTCAGTTTGCTCCCTGTAAACACCAGACCATCTCCCGCGCACGGCGGTTATCCAGCCCCTGATTAAACACACCTTTTACATAAACCCAGCGCGGCAACTGTCGGCATGCATCCGCCCAGCGCCGCTGATTGAGTAATTTCACCAGCGTGGAACTGCAGGCATTGCCCGTTCCCACGTTGAAGGCAAACGACACCGCAGCGTCATACACCTTCTGCGGCGGCTGTTGCTTCACACACCTTTCCAGCGCCCGCTCCACACGCAGCACGTTGGAGATCAGCCCTTCTGCTGCCTGTCGCTCCGTAATGGTTTTGCCGGGAATGACGCCCGACGTATTACCAATGCCGTCGGTCCAGACACCCGCGCTGCACTGATACGGCTGCAGACGACAGCCTTCGTAATCGGCAATCAGTTTCAGCCCCTCCACGGAGGTGTGAAGCTGCTGAAAACCCGGCAGCGTGGCAGCAATAGCCAGCACGGTCCCGACAAGGCAGCGTTTAACGATTGATGGATTCATAGTCCTCCCGCGTGATCTGCCCGTCGCGCAGAAGCTGGTAGGCTTTGTGTTTGTAGTACCAGTTGATAGCCAGCATCAGCACACCGATCATCAGGCCTCCCAGCGTTGAGGCATCCTTGATGGACAAATCGCCCAGCCAGGCCAGCACGACGGCGATGCAATACGTGATAAAGGCGCTGATTCGCTCAAGCGTCATAATTCAGTCCCATAGCTGGACGGTCTGCACGGTGGTGGTCGTCGGAATGTCCGGCAGCTCCACCTGCAGCCCGTGAAGTAAAAAGGGGCCGTATTCGGCAAGCCCCGGATTTGCCTTCAGTACCTGCTCCGTGACACCCTGCGTGCGCCCGTAATGACGCCAGCAAAGTGCATCCACCGTGTCATACTGATGCGTTCGCACTTTCATCAGATAAGCTCCACTGTGCAGTGCGGCGCGTCCTGCACCCGGCTGATAGCCCAGCGGGCGTCACGCCACAAATCACCGCTGGCTTCCGCCAGTTCCTCGCCCCGCTTCACACCGGATGCCGTGGCGTCATAGTCCTGGTAACGTTCGTTGAGCATGGCGCGTGCCCAGCAGTAAACCGCATTGAAATAGTGCTGAATGCGCTCACTTTTCCCGTCCAGCTGTTCTGCAGGAACCTCTGCCAGCGAGACATACCCCAGCATCTGCTGGCGTCTGCGAAACTCATACAGCTCTGCGTTGACCTCCGAAATTGCCGACAGGGCAACCTGCTTTAAACGCGGCTGCGTCACCGTGCCGTCAGTGCGCATCACGCTGCGAAACTCCGACAGGTCCACATCAGGCCAGAACGGCGTATTTCTGATGATTTCCGCCTGTTCCGGTGCCTGTTCTGGTGCAACAAACTTCATGCTGCTTTCTCCTGAAATAGAGGGCGGTGGACGGGATTTTGATGTGGCTATGCCTTTCGCCACCCCGTGCCGCCCGTGCGCGGGGGCACGTTCTGTCAGCGGCTGTCATTGCGCAGTCTGCGCTCCAGCTGCTGTTTGTCTTTTTTCACGCCACAGCGGGGATCGAGCTGTAACGCATGGTTGAGATGGTTAAGGGCAGAAGCCGGATTGCTTTCACTCAGGACAGCGCCAATCGCTTTATGCAGACGCGCCCGTGACTGGTCCGGCATATCCAGACCGTCTGTTAGTTCCAGTGTCTGCAGTAACAGATCGGCATCAAAGCCGGTGGCGGCAAGCATTGCGCTCTGCGCTGCGTCTGCCATTTCCTCTGCCAGCACGGTCTGCACGTTGCGGTTACCCAGCGGCATCACCCAGCCATGACGCAGGGCATGACGCCCGATCTCCAGCGCCCCGGCATAATCTCCGGCATCAATGCGCCACAGCATCACGTACATCAGCACGTCATCCTGTTGAGCGCCTCCGGCAGCCAGGACACCCTCTGCCCAGGCGGCGTACTTCGGCAGCAGCCCCACCTTGATTTCCGCTTTTTTGACCGTGGACTGAACGCCCTTGAGACGGCGGCGGTCTTCCGCCAGTTGCAGCAGCATCAGGTCATAGCCCGATGCGTGGCGAACACTGCCGCCCTCGCGGGCGGCCTGTTCAGCCTGAACGCGCAGGCGATGCTGCCGTGCGGGACTCAGGTTCATGGATTACGCTCCGGTTTCGGCTGCGGCGGCGCTGAAATCACCAATCTGGATGTTTTCCACCAGTGCGGCGCAGCGGTAGTCCTCAACCACATAGGCTTCGTTAACGGATTCAAAGTTTTCAATCCGGTCACGTTTCGGGTTGTCGATAACTGAACGGCGGCGGGTGTCTTCCTGCCAGTAGATGGACAGGTTATCCAGACGGGTGATCAGCAGCGCATTCGGCGGGAAGAACGGCGCACGTACGGCCTGCAGGCCACCCATGCGTTTCTGACTGATGATCATATCGGCAGCCAGTTTTTCACTGTTTTCCTGCTCTTTGTTGACCAGTGGGAAATACTTGTCAGACAACAGTTCACGACCGCAAATCACCACCAGATCGTCATCGTCCTGGTAGACCACGTCGATAAGCTCATTGACGGCATCCATCACCACAGCGTCCAGGTTGGCATATTCGCCACCTTTACCGACTTTCACCGCGCCCGGTGTGGTTTCACCGCCTGTGGTGGTGCTGCCCATGACGTGATCCGGTGCATCCTCACGGATTTTCTGCAGCCAGCCTTTGTTCACATCCTGCAGCAGCGGGTTTTCACTACGGTTGGAGGTTTTCGCACGCTTCACGCCGTTAAAGCCGATCATGATGCGGTCCAGTGCCTGACGTTTCACGATGGCGTCACGGATACGCACCTGGAAATCCTGAAATTTCGCCCACAGGTCCAGCTTCGCGTAGGTCAGCACCGTGTCAAAGTTGGTCTGCTCGCATTTGTATTCCACATCGACCATCAGCGTCGGATCGACAGGCTCACGCTCTTTCGCGGTGGTGTCAGTGGTTCCGGCAATGGTGCTGCCAACACCCAGCCCCAGCAGCTGACCGGACTGCTCAGTCACTGGCGTGACGTTAATCAGCGTCAGGAAAGCGGCGGACTGCTGGATCTGGTCTTCCAGCGTCTGCTGCACAGACGGCTCTACAGTGAACTTGCTGGACAGTTCTTCAACTGCCACACCGTTCAGACGTGCCAGTTGCTGCAGGTAAGCGTTAAAAGCAAAGCGGGTATTCTTCTTCATCAGGTTTTGTGCTCCATCAGCAATTGGTCAGAGTGTCAGCGGGGGCGTTACCGCCTGTTGCACGCTGGCGGTAGTCCTGGCGGCTGTCTTCATGACTCAGCTTATTCACCAGTTCGTTAAAGGCGGTTTGCTGCTCCTGCAGAGCAGTCTCCAGCTCAGACAGGCGTTCTTCCTGCTCAGACAGGGATTTTTCGGTGCGTGCGCTCAGGTTCTGCTGCTCAGTGGCGACCAGCTCCACGGCCTTATGCACATCAGAGAACCGGGCGTCATCGGACTGCTCTTTTTTGGTAAACAGCGCCGTGACGCGGGCAAACAGGGACGGTTTGTCGTCCTGGATTTCTTCCAGTTCGATCACCGTTTCCTCTGCAGCGGTAAAGAGATTGGCAGGATTCTGCTTGCGGTTTGCCAGTGGGTTATGGGCTGCACTGGCGCTGAATGTCAGCATTTCAGTGCCCAGACTGGCAGGGTCATCAGTGGCAGCCAGGCCGACCAGGTAGGCTTTGCCCGTATCAGCGAACTTCGGGCTGACTTCCATAGATGTGAATAATTTCTGGCCTTTTTTCACCAGTTCCACCAGGGACTCCGTTGGCTCAACGTCGGCATACAGCGCCATCTTGCCTGCCAGCGGACCTTCCGTGATTTCTTCAGCAAACAGCGCCGTCACCTTGCCGTAGCGGTTAAAGGTGCTGTCCGGCAGATAAGACTTGATGTGCTCAAGGTTAATCAGCGCGGTATACACCGCCGGGTTGTAGCTGGCTGCCATCTGTTCCAGCCATTCACGCTGGATTTCGCGTCCGTCGGTGGTGGCACCTTCCACCCCGATGCGAAAACGCTTTGCTTTCACTGTCATGAGCCGTGCTCCGTTAGAAAAAACTTACTGGAGCCTTATGGTTGCGGTGATGGGGGCAGTGAAACAATGCGCGGTATTTGTACCGACAACCACACAAACCGCAGGCGGGGAAAGCCTTCATTCAAGGCTGTAGGTTTGTGCCATGAACACCACACTGACACCCGCAGATCTCGATCCCCGTCGGCAGGCCATGCTGCTGTACTTTCAGGGATACCGCGTAGCCCGCATTGCTGAAATGCTGGGCGAGAAAGTTGCAACCGTTCACAGCTGGAAAAAACGCGACAAGTGGGGTGACTATGGGCCGCTGGATCAGATGCAGCTCACCACCGCCGCACGCTACTGCCAGCTCATTATGAAGGAGCACAAAGAAGGGAAAGATTTCAAAGAGATTGACCTGCTGGCGCGCCAGTCTGAGCGCCACGCGCGGATCGGCAAGTTTAACAATGGCGGCAACGAAGCCGACTTAAACCCTAACGTCGCCAACCGCAACAAAGGCCCACGCCGTCAGCCGGAAAAGAATGTTTTCACCGATGAACAGATTGAGAAGCTGGAAGAAATCTTCCATTCCTCCATGTTCAACTACCAGCGCCACTGGTGGGAAGCCGGAAAAACCAACCGCATCCGCAACCTGCTGAAGTCACGCCAGATCGGCGCGACCTTCTATTTTGCCCGTGAAGCCCTGATTGACGCCCTGCTGACCGGACGTAACCAGATTTTCCTTTCTGCCAGTAAGGCACAGGCCCACGTCTTCAAACAGTACATCATCGACTTTGCCAAAGAAGTAGAGGTGGAGCTGAAAGGCGATCCGATGGTGCTTCCCAACGGGGCCACACTGTATTTCCTCGGCACCAATGCCCGCACGGCCCAGAGTTATCACGGCAACCTGTATCTGGATGAATATTTCTGGATACCAAAATTCCAGGAGCTGCGCAAAGTGGCTTCCGGTATGGCTATTCACAAAAAATGGCGACAAACCTATTTTTCCACGCCATCCAGTCTGACACACAGTGCTTATCCGTTCTGGTCCGGTGCGCTGTTCAACCGTGGGCGCAACAAAGCCGATAAGGTGGACATCGACCTGTCCCACAGCAATCTGGCCCCCGGCCTGCTGTGCGCAGACGGGCAATACCGCCAGATAGTCACCGTGGAAGATGCGGTGCGCGGCGGCTGTAACCTGTTCGACCTCGACCAGCTACGCATGGAGTACAGCCCGGACGAATACCAGAACCTGCTGATGTGCGAGTTTGTGGACGATCTCGCGTCCGTGTTTCCGCTCAGCGAGCTGCAGGCGTGCATGGTGGACAGTTGGGAAGTCTGGACCGACTTTCATGCACTGGCGCTGCGCCCGTTTGGCTGGCGCGAAGTGTGGATCGGTTATGACCCGGCAAAAGGCACGCAAAACGGCGACAGCGCCGGGTGCGTGGTGGTGGCACCGCCAGCCGTGCCGGGTGGTAAGTTCCGCATTCTTGAGCGTCACCAGTGGCGCGGGATGGACTTCCGCGCCCAGGCTGACGCCATCAAAAAACTGACCGAACAGTACAACGTGACCTATATCGGTATCGACTCAACCGGCGTTGGTCACGGGGTTTACGAGAACGTGAAAGCGTTTTTTCCTGCCGTCCGGGAGTTTGTCTACAACCCCAACGTTAAAAACGCCCTGGTACTCAAGGCCTACGACATTATCAGCCACCGCCGTCTGGAGTTTGACGCCGGACACACCGACATAGCGCAGTCCTTTATGGCAATACGTCGCGCCACCACCGCCAGTGGCAACCGCCCGACCTATGAAGCCAGCCGCAGCGAAGAAGCCAGCCACGCCGATCTGGCCTGGGCAACGATGCACGCACTGTTTAACGAACCGCTGCAGGGCGAATCCGCCAATACCAGCAATATTGTGGAGATTTTTTGATGGGAAAGAGTAAGAAGAACCGCACTGCGGCGACGAAACAGATCCAGCTTAAAAGTCAAACTACAGCCGAAGCATTCAGCTTCGGCGATCCCGTTCCTGTTCTGGACCGCCGAGAACTGCTGGATTATGTGGAATGCGTACAGATGGACCGCTGGTATGAGCCGCCCGTCAGCTTTGACGGACTGGCGCGCACCTTCCGCGCTGCCGTGCATCATAGTTCCCCGATTGCAGTAAAGTGCAACATTCTGACCAGCACCTACATCCCTCACCCGCTGCTCAGCCAGCAGGCTTTTTCGCGTTTTGTGCAGGACTATCTGGTATTTGGTAACGCCTACCTGGAGAAACGCACGAACCGCTTCGGTGAAGTTATCGCCCTTGAACCTGCCCTGGCAAAATACACCCGACGCGGGTTAGACCTGGATACCTACTGGTTTGTGCAATACGGTATGACCACGCAGCCATATCAGTTCACGAAAGGCAGCATCTTTCATCTGATGGAACCGGACATCAACCAGGAGATCTACGGCCTGCCCGGTTATCTTTCTGCCATTCCGTCAGCCCTGCTCAACGAGTCCGCCACGCTGTTCCGCCGAAAGTATTACATTAACGGCAGTCATGCTGGCTTCATCATGTACATGACCGATGCTGCGCAGAACCAGGAGGATGTGAACAACCTCCGCAACGCAATGAAAAGCGCCAAAGGTCCAGGCAACTTCCGCAACCTGTTTATGTACTCACCTAACGGCAAAAAGGATGGTCTTCAGATTATCCCGTTGTCAGAAGTCGCGGCGAAGGATGAATTTCTGAATATCAAAAATGTCAGCCGCGACGACATGATGGCTGCGCACCGTGTACCGCCACAAATGATGGGGATAATGCCTAATAATGTTGGGGGATTTGGGGATGTGGAGAAAGCCTGCAAAGTATTTGTTAGAAATGAGTTAACAGTATTACAAAAAAAAATACTGGAACTGAACACTTGGTTAGATGATGATGTAATTAATTTTAATGAGTATATGCTTTGATGAAATAGGGGGCTAACGCCCCTATTTTTAATCATTTTCTGGTTTGTTTGAAGTTTCATTTACAGGCTGGATCACATCCTTATTAAAATGGCGCGTTTGTTCGACTTTACCTTTTCTAGAAAGGCCTGCACCTTCTAAAATTGAATCGATTTTATCGCCACCATTAGCTAAGAAATGCTTAAAATTTTCCGATGATAACATTTCCATTATAGGCGATGAATGGGTAGCTTCTTCAACAAATCTTAATGGCGGCTCCTCCAGTCGAGTAAGTGCATTACCAAATAACCTTTGGGTAAAGTCGCTATCAAGTTGGACAGCTTCTCTTCTATATCCCTCATAAGCTTTGGATACTGAGGCCTTGAATTCATAATCCTCTGCCAATCTGAATCGCTGACCAATTTGTTTCGTTGCTAACCAAGCAAACCATAATGGTGCTCCAACACTTAAAATGGAGAGTAAAAGTTGAATAGCTAACTTTATACCTGATGCGTCAGGGTTTGACAGATATGCTTCGAGAGCATGTAAACGCGTATAACCAACAGCAGCACCTGCAACCAAAGCACCTATTAGTCCACATACCCACCAACGTATGCTCCGGTTTAATTTTTCTGCTTTATCTTGAAATGCCCCAGCCAAACCTTTTGAAGTAGTAGTTCTAAATGCCTCTTCACATTTATTAATATAACCCTGAGCTTCTTCACGGAGAGATTGTAAATAATCTTTTGCATCCTTGCTTGCATTCTGTTTCAGCGCCAAAATTTCTTGTCTGGCCTCATCTACGATTTTGGAGTTCTCTTCAGTCTCTTTAAGCATGCCATTAATATTTCTGCAATGCTCAACTGCGCTATTGTAAACATTTTTAACTTCATCATTTGTTTCACGAAGCATTTTTACTGTTGTCGGTAGATTCTCGGCTGCATCATATGCTTCATTTATAGTTTTAATTTTCTCTTCTATATTACCAGTTTCAGCTGCAATTGCAGATATACCTGAATTATATAATTCTAATCTGCGTAAAATTTGCTTTGGTAATAAATTTCTATCTTTCAGCCTCTCAAATGAAAAAAGGTCATTAATCCTATGAGAGATATATAACATTGAAATAACATAAGATGGTATAGCGGTCTGTTGAACTGATGCGTTACCATTGTTTATATGATTAATATTTTGCTGAGCATGATCCAGAGTGTAAATGAGCGCATCAATTACTGCAATGTCATCTGAAGATGGTACAAATTCCTGCATCTGATTAATTCTATCAGATAACATTTTTGGTAGTTCTATCAGATCCTCTTTATGTAAAAAAGGAAATGTGTACGGCCCAAGGTTTATAAAATCTTCCACAGGGAATACAAGACCATTAAGTGTTGTATGTAAATTATCTAGTTTCTCTTTTAATTCAGTTAGTTTTTCGTTCATTAAAAAAATCCTTTATGACGCTATAGAACTTCCAGAGTAATCCGATAAAGATATCATAAGACAATATTTTGGTATAAACACTTATTGCGCGCGCTCGTATCCCCGCCACGCCTGCCCGCTTTATGTAGTGGTTTTCATGCACCTGCATGATCTACGCAAAAGCCCGCCAGTTCTGGCGGGCCTTAGCAAAAACGATCCTCAAACGATCATGCGATCTCATGCGGCATAGACATGCACTACAGAGCTAACGCCTCGCAAGGGCTCGTTGTTCAACCTTGCTGACGCCAGAAGCAAGTTCAGACGCCAGCAACGTTTCTTAATGCAGCCAGCTGTCGTCTTCCCACACCTTCTGCATAATTTTCATCACTTGTTTTCTTTCTTCGTCCAGTTGCAGTCCGGTTAGTTCCACACCGTTAGAGCTACCTTTGCGAATGCGAATTACCGTTTTGGGATACAGGGGGCGCAGATTGCGGTAAAGCTCGGATTCAAGGGCGTCCAGGGTAGACTGGCTAATCTTCTGCTCTTTATCGATCATTATTTCAATGCGCATAAAAGTCACCTCAGCTGATGACATCCATTGAGCGGTTGTATTCGTGGGTTCTGATTTTTGCCATGAGTTCATCAGTCAATTCAGAAACCCACTGCAGAGCCAGCCCCTTCTCTTCATCACTACACTCACTAGCCGCTACAAGCTTAAGAAAAAAATCAATGCGCTGGAGCTTCAAAGACTCCAAAAAATAGTCCTGCATCTTTCCTCCTATGACACCACACGCAATGCTGTATGCATAACCACTGTTTATATTTACAGTATATAATAATCTTACTGATGTAAAACGATTTTTTACGTTCATCAGCCTGATATGCCTGGTATTATTAAGAGCACGAATTGTTAACCCGCGTAATTAATACAGGTTCCGCCACTGATCATCTTCCTGCAAACGCTGGTTCCGATAGAAGATACGCAGGCCTGCTCCTGACGGAATACTGCCTCCGCGAAGGAGTAAATCGACCTCTTTCTCGCTGCCATCAAATCCTCTGGACTTCAGCTCATACACGAGCTGCAGTCGCTGATGGTCTGTAATTCGCTGTTTGTAGTCTTTACGCCGTTTCGGTTTCACCAGGCGTAACCTTGCTGCCAGTTCCCGGCGCTCTTTTTTGCTCATACTGTGCAGGTATTCGTGCAACTCCTTGTCATCCATGCTGGTAATGTCCGTTCTGGGGTCCCCATCAGCTGATTTATCTTTCTCCTGTTGGTTCAAATTTTCAGCAAGGGGACAGTTATTGCCACGAGTCCAAGGGGCGCAAGCGCCCTGGTCGGCTGCCGCCTCCTGAACGTCAACGGCCTTACGAACCATTTTCCACTTCACTGCATGAGTGCAGATCTTGCCCTCTGCAATGGGTGACCAGATGCCATAAATACGAATACCGTGATCGCCATAGGCGGTCGGCTCTTCGTTGATTTCATAAGCAGTTCTGATGAGGTGATATTTACGGGGAACCAGTACACCTCCCTGCTTCATGATATAGGTGGCAAAACAACCAGCATCAGCAGCAGCCAGAATGGCATCAAGGCGCGGGTTATCCAGTACCGGCACACCTGCTTTTTTGTCACCCTGCTGCCTTGCCGCCTGACCAGCCAGCAATCGCAGTTCACGGTAAGCCTGACGCCCCGGAATGCCAAAGAAGCGGAATTGCTGAACACGATGCAAAGACGCCCAGGCATTCACGTATTCAGCGTTATCACGCAGAGATTTACCCGTTTCCTTGCTGATCTCGCCAGTCAGACCACGCCCGTCAATGTTCTTGCTGATATATTTCGCGATGTAGCTTGTCGGCGTTCCTTTGCGCGGGTTAATCAACTCAGACTTAAAGCGTGGTCCCGTGTTATTCCCCAGCTCCTCGCGGTCTTCACGAATGGCAAACTTACGCAACAAAGCAGTAATGGCGCGGCGATCTTTTTTGCGCATAAAACACAACAGGTGCCAGTGAACTGTACCGTCATGATGCGGCTCAGCCACCCGCACGCCATACCAGCGCAATCCGGCTTTGTGCATAGCCTTACGAAATGCAGCAAACATGCCGACCAGATAATCGCTGCTTTGTCTTACTGTCGCGTTGGTCCAGGTCGGGTTTGGCCTGCCGTTATTTAGCGTGGAATGGAAACGTGACGGACAGGTGATGGTGAAGAAAACGGCGCAGTCACCACGCATTTCCGCGATAAGCTCCAGACCTTTAACGCAGGCCATCATCTCATTGCGGCGATGCGCCGGGTTGCTGCTGCTGGCGTTTACCACATCCTCCATGTCCAGCGTGTCGCCGTCTTCGTTCACCAGTTCATGAGAACGGAAAAACTCCAGCGACTTGCGGCGCTGCTCACATTTATGCATCACGGCTTCATAGCTGACATAGGGAGATGCTTTTTTGCTGACCAGACAGACAGCACGCAACTGCTCTTCCCGCCATTCGCAACGCATCTTCCATAATTTCCGATACCACCAGTCGGCGCACAACATACGCGCCAGCGAACCCGGAATGAGTTCATAGGGCACGGGTTTACGGCGGTTTCTTTTCCGACGGAGTTGCTCAAACGCAGGCGGGATAACATCCAGACGCAGGGTTTCCGCTGCCACCTTTTCCCACGTCTTGCGGATTTCTTCTGGCTTAACGTCATCGGTGGCATACAAATCACCACAAGCGGCATCAAGGCACATGCTCATATGCGCAGCGACAAGGGTAGACAGACGCTTCACCTGATCCTGACTCATTTCAGGCAGGATCAGCAGGCCGTCCAGCCCTTCATGGCTTGCCATAAAGCGAAAAGAAGTGGATAGCTGACAGTCGCGTACATGCTCCAGTCGTTCCAGACATGGCTTAATCGTCTCACGCAAATAGCGGGAATAAGCCTTTGGCCTGCCCAGGCTGCTGAAGTATTCAATACGTTGCATCAGCGGCTTGCTGATATGGGAAGGCTGGGCATTGACGTCCGCCAGAATGACCATATCTGGATTAAAACGCTGCTGCTCATGCGCCAGCTTTGCCCGGCTAATGAGTTTATCCTGCTCCATTTCGCGTTGGACAGGATCACGGGATTCATTAAAGAAATAACGCTCCCAGACCTGATCACTCAGTGCCTCTCGGCGCAGTTGTTCCTGCTCGTTATCGACAGCGTACAGAGTGATCAGGTTTGAAAGCGCAGAAACCGGCGCAACTTCCGCCGGGTCCAGATAAGGGTTAATGGCCTTTTTCGGGCTGTTCCATGAGAATGCTGCGGCGACCTCGTTAAAGCCGCTGCAGTTGTTCATATCAGCATGGCTCATGCACGCACTCCGTACACGGCAGAACTATCCACTCCACGCGAAGGATCAAATCCCACCCAGCAGCGCGGCCCGGAAACAGCGATGATTTCTGTTGCAGATTTACTCTCACCAGCTGCTACGCCGATGCTGCGTTTTGTCTTGATGTAGTGGTGAGTAAAATTGCGATACAGCGAACGGATCAGGGATGTGTCACTGTTAGAAACAATGACCGGATGTCCTTCTGATGACCGATGTTCAAGAACGGATGCCAGGTGATACTGGTCATCTTCAGTGAAACCATCAGTGTGATAGCCGGAAAACGTACCGTCATACGGCGGATCGCAATACACCACATCCCCCACCTGCAGCATCGCCAGCGTTTCATCAAAGCTCGCGCAGATAAACGTTGCCCGCTTGGCTTTCTCTGCAAATGCGCGAATTTCTTTTTCAGGGAAATACGGATTTTTATAATTACCGTAGGGAATATTGAAATGCCCGCTCTTGTTATAGCGACATAAACCACGGTAACCGTGACGATTGAGATACAGGAAATATACCGCTTTCATGAAATCAGTAATTTCAGTTGAGTAATTAAACTCCTGCCTTATGTTGTAATAAGCCACCTCCCTGTTTGCGATCTCAAATAAAACTCTGGCGCGAGATATAAACGATTCACAATCAGCGGCAACCTTTTTATAGAGGTTGATTAAATCAGGATTAATATCCGCAACCAGATAACTGGGATAATCCGTCTCCATCATCACAGCACAGGAACCCGCGAAAGGTTCAACCAGTCGCGGGCCAGCAGGAAGATGTTTTTTCAGTTCTGACATTATGGCAGTTTTATTTCCCGCCCATTTCAGGATGGTGCTCATACAGCACCTCCGTTGTAATGTTTGCCTTTCAGCTCTGCGATTTCCTGACAGGTAATGCAAAGCTGCACACCCGGAATGGCACGGCGGCGTGCTGGCGGAATTGGCGCTTCACACTCAATGCAAAGCACGCGGGACACGCCCGGCGTTTTGGCACGGGCAGAACGGATATGGCGCTGGCGTTCTTCTTCAACGCGCTGCTGTACGAGATCCATTGCATCAGCCATTAGTGGATCTCCTGCGCTTCGTTCTGGATTGCTTCAGCTGCCACACGCAGCAGTTCAGCCGCTTCAACGTGGTTTAGCTGGCGGGATGTGATATGGCACGCAAGGCTATCAAGGCGAGCTGCCATTGCTTCAGCTCTTGCCCGGCGTTCTTCCAGACGAGCCTCTGTCAGTAAAATATTAAGCCCTGCATCATCCGGTCCGGTTTTAGTCGTGAGGGTTTCAATATTACGCATAATCAATTCTCCTGAATTTAGATAAAGGGATGCCCGGCGGGTTTACGCCATTAATTTCATTAGTTGGTTAATTCGGCATGGTTAGCCGTCTGGGAAATAAGCTCACCACTGCACGAAAATGATTCATTGCTTTAATCAACTCCCGCTTTTCGTCAGTGGTCAGCTCATTAATGCTGATGCTATGACGTTCAGCTGGAATTTTTGCCATAAAGAATATGGCAGCCAGTGCCCGTTTATTTTGTTCGCTATTAACATCCCGTGGATTACGCATATCTTTAATAAACCGCTCAAGCTCTGACTCAATATTCAGGCCAAAAACTTTCGCTCTTAACTCCGCAATATGATTAAGTCCATTCAGGCGTTCACCGGGGCTTAATGGAACAGTCGCCGCAGTGCCTTCAATAGCCATTTATGCATCCCACAACACATCTACTAAAAAATTTTTGATATGATCCATTACCAACATATTGATAGCTAGAAGGAATCATCAATGTTGAACCCGGTTGAAAGAGAGCGTATAGAGCAACTTGAAAACGAGATCTCCAGTCTTCGCGATGAGGTTGCTGTTCAACGAATTCTTGTTTCAGGTCTGATCCACTCCTTATTTCGAACTGACTCAGCAAATCAATCAGCATTTTTTGAGCTCCTCCGCGAAGAATTAAACAAACTTCCTTTAGGTTCGGTTAAACAACAAGAATTCACTCATCTGATACAGACACTGATAGATCGTTACCGATAAATATTTCGCCGATAACGTTCAAGAGGTGATGTCTTTATACGCATCACTTCTTGTACTTTTTCACCACGTATAAAGGTTCCATCCTTTAGCGTGAAAAAGTAGCTACCATCGCCCGACAACGACGGATAGCAACAGAGCAAATCATCTTCAGGTACTGAATAATTCTCCCCTCTGTAACGAAAGTGATAAACCACTTTATTTTCTGCCGCATACATTTGGACTTTCTCCGTTTCCTCGTGGTCAATTCAGACAGCAATTCATCTTGTGAACGGCACGGATGCCAGCGTTTACCATCCTCACCCATGATCCAGCCGTGACCGTAGTGCATTGCCGGACTTTGTTTTACCAGGAGCGATGCAAATGATGGTTCTTTCATCAGCATAAGCACCTCACAGCAACCCGAATGAAGCACCGAGGCCAGTCACGGTATCAACCGCACTCGCCATCGCAGGATTAGCCTGTAAACGGGCCTGCAATGAAACAGCAGCCAGCGCCATCAGTCGTGTTACAGAGTTAATGCTGCTGATAGCATCACGACGACCTGCACTGGTTTTTACATCGCCAGATACCGCACCTGCAGCAACACGCCCGATCTCTGCTGTTGCACTCATGACGTAATGTGGCAGTTTCTCTTTTGCCACCTCATTAATCGGTACACATGGCAGACAATGAATCTGTGCCAGAAAACCATCTATCAGCGTTGAGTCTTCTGTCAGATCGGTAAGCAGCCAGATTTCTGGCGCATTGAGCTGATGCGGTTGATCTGGGTTGAGTTTGTTTCGCAGTGTCTGAACATTCATTCCTGCACGTTCTGCCAGCTTCGCCATATTGTGACGTAGTGCAAAAGCTCTACAGGCTTCATCAAAATACGGATGTTTGGAAATCTTGTAATCAAACATGCTGCCCCCTTAGAAAGTTCCCATAATTGAACTTACTTACCAACAATGACGCGGAAGTTGGAATGTCCGAGGGATTCACGGACCTGATCAGTTTTGTACATCAGATAACGCAGACTTACGCGGCCTTTGTTTTTTTCTTTCTTGACCATGTACTTAGCAAGTTGACCATGGTGAATTTTTTGGTAAACAGAGCCGCGGGAAATGCCCTCCCACTCTGCGAACTCTGCAGGTGTTGCCATCTCTTTTGGTACACGAATTGAAATATCAGTACTCATAGTGCAGTATCTCTTACTTTGTGTGCGTGTTAGTTCGTTTTAGCCCGTCTCTTAAACTCTTACATCAAGAGACAAGAAAACATTACGATCTTGATTCAAGATTGTCAAATGGAGATTACCAATGTTAAACATCAGAATGGGTTCCGATACGGGAGGTAAAGCAGCTATTGAGAGGCTGCTTGCGGCTTATGGATTCACAACTAAGCAGGCATTAAGTGAGCACCTGAATGTCTCAAAAAGCACTATGGCAAACAGAGTGTTACGTGACAGCTTTCCTGCTGACTGGATAATTCAGTGCGCACTAGAAACCGGTGTTTCGTTGCTTTGGTTAGCTACAGGACAGGGAAGCATGAAAGCAGGATCTGAGACTGAAAAAAGATCTCATAATGAGAACAAACAAGCAATTAAACCGTTATCTAAACTCATAACTCCATCTATTCCTAAAGGAACCTTGGAGAATGGACAACTCAGTATTGATGAAGAGATTTTCCTAGACCACAGCATATTACCTGCAAATTATGAAGAATCGATGTTCTTAGAAACCCCTACTGATTGTTATCTCATCGATAAATCAGTTAAACAAGTCAGCAATGGATTCTGGCTTATCAATATTGATGGAATGATTATTATTGCAAAAATTATGCGGATTCCCGGCAATAAGATTGTAGTAAATCAAGATGAAGCGTCTTTCGAGTGCTCTGCTGATGATGTGGAAGTTATTGGGCGTGCAGTCAAAGTAATAAAGAGTATCTAAACATGACTGTCAGAAAACAGCCAAACGGCAAATGGTTGTGTGAGTGCTATCCCAATGGACGCAATGGCAAGCGCGTGCGTAAGCAATTTGCTACGAAAGGAGAAGCCATTGCTTTTGAAAGCTTCACAATGGAAGAAGTGAATAAAAAACCGTGGCTAGGTGAAAAGGATGATCGGCGACGCCTATCAGAATTAATTGAGCTTTGGTATTCCCTGTATGGCCAGACACTCGCAGACCCCAAGCGCCTCATGGCGAAACTTAGAATTATCTGTAATGGTCTAGGCGACCCCATCGCCTCAGAACTGACAGCCGGTGACTTTACAAAATACCGCGAAGCACGGTTAAAAGGTGAGGTGCGAAATGAAGATGGCGTGCTTATGTCGCCAGTTAAGCCTCGCACGGTAAACCTTGAACAACGCAACCTATCATCCGTGTTTGGCACACTGAAAAAGTTGGGCCATTGGTCAGCACCCAATCCACTCGCCGGTTTGCCAACATTTAAAATCGCAGAAGGTGAGCTGGCGTTCCTGACCACGGAAGAAATTAAACGCCTGCTTGATGCTTGCGCAGATTCTCATAGCTCCAGCCTATTGATGATTGCAAAAATATGCCTGGCTACCGGCGCGCGATGGAGTGAAGCAGAAAACCTTCAAGGCCATCAGTTAACTAAATACCGGATCACCTATACCAAAACTAAAGGCAAGAAAAACCGTACCATACCGATATCTCAGGAGCTGTATGATGAACTCCCCAAAAACAGAGGGAAACTATTCACGCCATGCAGAAAAGCTTTTGAGCGCGCAGTGAAACGAGCTGGTATCGACTTGCCAGAGGGCCAATGTACCCACGTGCTGCGGCATACCTTCGCAAGCTATTTCATGATGAATGGCGGTAATATACTTGTTCTTAAAGAAATTCTTGGGCATGCCGATATTAAGATGACAATGATCTATGCACATTTCTCCCCAGATCATTTAGAAGATGCAGTTACCAAAAACCCGTTGAATATGATTAAATTATGAAAAATAAAATTATCACTTTAACTTTTTTGCTCTTACTATCCATAGTTGCAAATACTTTTACAATATATTATGGTTTTGAGGTAATGTTCTTAACGGTGGCAATAACCTCATTATTTATAACAATAGGACTGTTTTATTTTTACGGGTGGTTTGAGTTAAATGACAATAATTTATTCAAACAACCTTTGTTTATAGCTTCTATCTTATTACCATTTTACTATTTTATTTTATTCGGTTGCTGGGTTTGGAGAGATCATAGTTTACAACTGACAACCGACGGGTTTGCAAATTTTCTTAATATTAGTAAACTTCCGTTGCTATTATTAGCTTCATCAGTGCCACTGGCTTCAATAGTAAATAATATTCATAGAACCATTCAAACTGAATCACAGATACAATCAGCTAAAGTTAAAAACAATGCAGACGCTTATTACTCTCATTTAAAACTATTTATCGAAACGATTAGTTCATTCCCTACTTTGGTTCTTGAATATATCCCCACGCAGACTGATCGAACAAGGCATGTGGCTGCTGAAGTGGCTAGTCATGCTTATATAGAATCAAGTGAAAAAGTAAACACTTACGAAGTGAAAATTGTATTTCCTCATAAGCTTTATAATAATTTATTTCAATCTTCACAAAATACTGGTGCAATTTATAGCCCTTCCCCAAAATTCACGCAAAAAATCATAAATGCCTGGAATGAACTTGATAAAGAAATTATTGGTATCAAAAAGGGTGATTTGAAGTCAGAGATAATTTCTTTAATTTCTATTGACCTTAAAATTATCAACCTTATGAAGCTACTTAAGGTTAACACTATACAAAGGAAACACTCCTACATTTACAATCATAATAATGAATATGTATTTAACACGACCTATTTCTCAGAGCCTGAAATCAAAGCCGTAGTTTATTGGCTTTATAACATAACCTGCGATATTTACGATCTGGCTGGGAATAGTCAAATATTAGAAAACAAATATCAACGTCTGCTAAAATATTTACAATCAGAAGAAAGAAGATTCTCCAAAATCACTTTCCAGCAGACCAAGGAGGTTTATGCTAAGCCTCCTTATATGAAAATCCTTGGCGGCAAAGCGGCGGCAGATCATTTGGAATGATGCTGTCACGAAAAACCCGTTATATTCATTAAATTACTCAAAAGGATAATAACAATGGAAACCGAAAATATACATGATGATTTTAATTTTTTATTTGAAAGCCTTATAAAGACGGGAGATTTAAAACTCCCTTTCACTGTTAAGACCGACATTATTAATGATTTTAAAAATAAATGTGAAATTTACTTTAATACTTTAAATGACTACATAGAAGATAATGACAATGAATTATCTCGTAGATTGAGTTCTAAACTTGATAGAATAACAAGAATATACTTTGGCGTTGTAAGCTCTTTGGAATATTTTTTATCAGGTGATATCAAGTCCTCATATGATACTTTCGACAGAACATTTTCTGATCGATTCACAGCTAACTACATCCAGAAAATATCAATCCCCTTAGAGAATATTTGCAATTCTTCAAGACCTTTATTCAGGGTTAGAAAATCTGATACAGCAGTAAAAAATAGAAATGAAATCTTTCATATACCATTCTCTAAAAGGCACTTGGTAAATGCCCAAAGATACTCGGTTGCAGGTCTACCCTGTTTATATTTAGGCTCATCCCTATATGTATGTTGGCTTGAAATGGATAAACCTGATTTTGATAAGTTATATATATCTTCTTTTATATCCAGTGAAGAAAATTCCAAAATATTAGATTTCACTTCGGAAATCCTCTACTCACGTTTCTATGGTAAGATTGATAATGACAAAATGTCATACATCACAAAGATGTCTTACATTTGTTTAATGCCACTAATTTACGCTTGTAGTTTTGCAAAGATTAACGGCAGCACATCTTTCACTCAGGAATATATAATCCCAAATTTATTAATGCAATGGATTAGTCGTAGAAATAAATCAAACATTGTCGGAATTGCATACAGATCGACAAGAATGATTAAAACAAACCATGGTGATAAATCTATTAACGTTGTTCTTCCACCTAAAGTTACATATCAGCAAACCATAACAAAAGATTTCTGTCCTAAGCTAGTAAAAATGTTCAAGCTTACTCCCCCCGTTTCATGGCAGGTACTAAAAACTCTAGATTATTCCTGTGAACCAAGTGAGGATGATGGTGTTAGGTCTGCCTCAAGATTCTTAAGAAGGAAAGAACGTTTATCAGGTATGCAAAGTTTTGATGACAACATTGTCAATCTCTATCCTTTGACAGATTTCTATAGGTTAGAGAAGTGTATGGACAACCTTCTTGAATACGGTTCTATCGAAGACAAGAAGTGATGGCGGCAATTTGGCGACAGAGCATTAAAAATGCGTAAAACGGACAAATACAAAATAATACTAATACATTGTTTTTAAACGTAAATTACTGTTTTTACTATGATAAAAATGGTATGTAGGAATTTCGGACGCGGGTTCAACTCCCGCCAGCTCCACCAAAATTCTCCATCGGTGATTACCAGAGTCATCCGATGAAGTCCTAAGAGCCCGCACGGCGCAAGCCCTGCGGGCTTTTTTGTGCCTTCAATTTGTCCCGCGAAGTCTGATGCCAACTAATTAAATCCGAACCTTTTAGGCACCTTGTTAGGCACCTCATAAAGCTATATTGTTTTTGAGGTGCCTAAAACTATGGAAACCCGGCAATGGCAAGACAAACCAAACCTCTATCCGTTAAAGAAATAGAATCAGCCAAACCCAAGGAGGCGGACTACGTTCTCTATGATGGCGATGGCCTTGAGCTACTCATTAAATCCAGCGGGAGTAAAATCTGGCAGTTTCGCTACATTCGCCCTGTCACCAAGAAACGAGCAAAGAAGAGCATAGGCTCCTACCCGTCAGTTACCCTTGCCGATGCCAGAAACTACCGTGCAGAGTCCCGCTCACTACTGGCTAAACAGATCGATCCGCAGGAACATCAGCAAGAACAATTGCGCAGTTCGCTGGAAGCCAAAACCAACACTTTCCAACTCGTAGCTGAACGTTGGTGGAATGTGAAGAAAGCCAGTGTGACAGAGGACTATGCGGAAGATATCTGGCGCTCTCTTGAAAGAGACGTCTTTCCTGCGATTGGCGACGTTAGCGTTACAGATATTAAAGCTCATACACTGGTTCAGGCCGTACAACCGGTTCAGGCCAGAGGAGCACTGGAAACTGTTCGTCGCCTGTGCCAACGTATTAATGAGGTCATGATCTATGCCCAGAACACAGGGCTGATTGATGCTGTTCCCAGCGTTAATATCGGTAAAGCCTTCGAGAAGCCTCAGAAAAAGAACATGCCCAGCATTCGACCGGATCAGCTACCTCAGTTAATGCAGACGATGCGAACAGCCAGCATTAGCCTTTCCACACGCTGCCTGTTCATGTGGCAACTTCTTACTATTACCCGCCCTGCCGAAGCGGCTGAAGCTCTCTGGGAAGAGGTAGACATAGAAGCGCGAGAGTGGAAGATTCCTGCAGCACGCATGAAAATGAACCGCGACCATACTGTTCCATTGTCAGATGAAGCAATTGCGATACTAGAGATGATGAAGCCGTTAAGTGGAAATCGAGAATTTATCTTTCCCAGCCGCATCAAGCCAAACCAGCCGATGAACAGTCAGACCGTAAACGCATCGCTAAAACGCGCAGGTTTTGGTGGGGTGCTCGTTTCACACGGCCTGCGATCTATCGCCAGTACAGCCCTTAATGAGCAGGGATTTCCACCTGATGTTATTGAGGCTGCACTTGCTCATGTGGATAAGAATGAGGTTCGTCGTGCGTATAACCGTAGTGATTATCTTGAGCAGCGACGGCCTATGATGCAGTGGTGGGCTGATTTTGTGATGGCTGCAGATCACGGTAGTATGATTGAAGGAGGGATAAAGGCAATGCGGTTAGTTGGATGACATGTCGTAGCTAAAACCCGTTCTGTTTTTGGGTAGATTAACCTGAAGGTCTGCAATTTTAAATGACGCTGAAAGAAGTTAAACCCTGCTCTTAAGCAGGGTTTTTATGATTTATTCTAATTTTGGTTTTGAATCTTTCTATTTTAAATCAGCCTTTGCGGCTCGAATATCTGCGTTTTTTGCTGAGTATTCCCATTCGTCAGCGATTCTAAATAGCATTGCAGAAGTACGGACGCAGTGGGGCATTGAATTTGCCCATTCTCGGTACTGCTCAGCTAATATCCTTTCTTGGTTTCCACCTTCGTAACGCATACGAGCAAATACCCCCCTTTTATTGTACCTACCAATTTGTATACCTTGCTCTAACTCATCAGAAGATAATATTTCAATGATGTGCCGAATTGCTTCATGTGGCCAGGAATTATCTACTGAGCTATTAGGGGCATGTGCCAGAATTTTTCCTATTACATGATCAGTGATTTCTTGGCGATGATGCAATTTTGCTAAATGGCGTACATTCTCACACCAATCTTCAAGTTTATCTTGATCAATTTCATTGTCTATCTGCCCTGGTAGTATTCGTAATTTTTCAAGTAATCTGTATATAGAAGTAGCTCTTTTAACTTCCAACTCCGATGGTTCTGTTTGTTCATCTTCGTCACTACGATATACAATACATATTGCTTCTATAAAAACCTCTGGCTTTTTCATCATTAGACGATGCAGGATAAGTGGCTCATCGCTATCCGGAAAACAAGGCAAGTAGGTCATTTCTTTAAATGCCAAATCTGTTTCAGAAACATCGTTACGTTGTTTGAGTTCATCAAAAACTTTTTTTACATAGTACGATAGCATTGTATCAAATTGGATATCCTGGCTATTTATTTCTTTAACGACTATATCTAGAAGATATAAAAGTGTTGTAGATGGAATCTCAGAAAGGCGTTGATTTGCTGATATAATAGCAGCAAGACCCCGGCCCCTTTCTATATATTTATCCATAAGAACAAATAAATCCGAAGTTTTACCCATCATTGCAATGGGTTGTTTTTGCAACCAATATTTTTCGTTGATGTTATCTTCAAACCCTTCAATAATGCTCCATATCTCTTGTGAGTCTCTTAACGATGCTAAGATTTTCCCAGCCCTATCAGGGGTAATTTTAAACTGTTTAAAATACACTTTTATTTTATTAAGCCATTCAGCACCAAAGCATTCAACACCATATTGCATTAACAACCCACAAACTTCATCAATATTTTTTTTGTTGTTAATAAGCATTACAAACAAATCATTTAATTTTTCTTCATCCAACGAGAGTGCTGATATATGCCTTGCTGCAATAAAAACATTATTAACTTGTTGAAAAAGGTCTTTCACCCCAGACAAACCTAAAGTAAAGTATATTTCCCTAAGTTTTTCACTTCGCATTTCTTCGACAGAAGAAAAAATTCCGCCAGCATTTTCAATTGACTCTTCAATATCAGAATCACAATCATTGAAAATCCATAAACTGGCTCTAACCATGTCAATTGGTTTATAATTATCAAGTATTTTCGCTATTTTTTCCATAGACTCAAATTTAAATGCCCAGTTCGCATCTGAATATTTTTTATGGCGAGAATACTCATGACGCAAAGCCTCCCATACGATGAACTGATCCTCTTCAGTTTGTTGAGAAAGGCAAAGTTCAAGATGAGAAAGTGTTTCATCTATTGCATTCTCAGGGAATGAGCTTAAATGAGAGATTAGGATTTCCCATCTTGTTGGGAGTATACCTGCAAGTTTAATTGCTTCTTGGATAATAAAGATTTGCCCCTCCCAAACAACGCCCCACGTTAGTTTTTCTACATCTTTATCCGACTCTCTGAACTTCATTTTTTGGTTTTGATCAGAGGTATCATGGGAGCGAGGAAGGAGATTTTGTAACAAACTCCACCCAATACTAGGAACAATAGTGATAATTTTTTTTATAATTGCATTTCTAACTTTTACTGGTGCCCATGTATTAGGAGACCATGCCAGAAAAATGGTTCTTAAACTATTAAGAGGGCGATCTGAGTAAGTTCCTCCGGGATCTATTACAGCGAGTTTTGCAAGACAGATTGCAGCGCGTAATAGATATGTTTGTTCCCAAGCCAAGGCTTCCAATGCCCATTTTAATCCATGATAATGACTTCGAGGAGTTAACAGCCCTTTATCTTCATTGAATATTGGAGCAATCATTTCCCCATTGCCCTTAAGCAATTGCTCAAGGGCATCAAGGAAAGGGCCAGGGGCAGCTTCTGCCAGCAGCGGAAGTTGATCTCGCAAACTAACAAATAGTCGATGGTCGTTAGCAAGTCCCGGAATACTCTGAACTATTTTGTTAACAAAATCTTGGGGTGTCATACCAGTAACCCGGAATTCGGCCTGTTCATGTAATATTGCCATATGTAGCAAAACTGTTGTCATTCCATTACGTAACCACGAGCTATAAGACGTTTTAATACCATTGTCAGGTACAAACAGATCTTCGGCCTTTGGTGGTTCAGGAATATAGGAAAAAACCTCTCTTACGGCCTTCTCAAAACGCTCCAGGTGTTCTTCACCCAGCAAATAGCCTAAATGTACAAAAGCATCTACCGACGAACGCAATGACCAAATATCATCTACTCGGTCAATTGGAGAATCGCGGCGCTTTGTTAATAGCCTTAATGGATTTTCAACTTGAGAATAGTCTGTATAGCCAGCTAGTTGCTTGAGAATTAACTTATCTTTCTCTGAACATGTACTCCATGCACCAGCTAATAAAGCAGGGAGCAACTCAGGGCTGTCTTTCCATTCAGGTGATTCAGCCGTGCTACTTGATATCTGGCGAGCCAAAACAGACAAACTTCGGCCACACTGCCGCGCTATTTGATAACTTTTATCTGAATCAAACCCCATAGATTCAAGAGCCTTACCTAAAGATATACTATCTGGGCGGATCAGAAGTTCGTGATCAGTTCGTGTTTCATCGGCTCCGGCACTTACTACTGTGATAGATGCTTGCTGTAATAAACCGGCTAAAGCTCTTGCTCGATCACGTGGTAAGAAGATCATTCCTCTTTTTCCAGAAAGCTGTCTTGCAGCATCATCCGTATCAATAATTAGTGCTCGACTTTGAAAGGAATGTCGAAGTTCCGCTTCAGTGGTTCTGATAGCTGCAATCGCAAAAGCAATAACCTCATCCGGAGAATCTGCAGCTAAAGATATTTTTCGACCATTTTCTCGTAACTCATTCAGAAAACGCTCTTTTTGCTTTTCTCTCCCCGCCAGCAAGACTGCTTCAGTTAAAGGGGGATTAAATTTAGTGGAAAATTCATCCCAAAACTCCTTAATGCTTCTAACACCAACCTGTGGCATTAGCTCAAGATGGTAGCGAGCGTAGTAAGCAGCTACAGCAGGGCAAACACCGAGCCAATCTTCAAGCATAGAACCATCAATTAATTTGATGTCTTTCCACTTACCACTATTGCGTTTCTCTTGTAGCCAGTCTTCAAGCTTTACCTTAGGATTATCCCATGTTCTTAATGAAGCGAAAACAAAAGTAGTCTTTAGACGTATCTCTGGAGCAACTTCGCGTGTTCTTTTTTCGTAATCAAAGTTAGCTTTATCAAGCAATTTTTCATTAACACCAAATTCCCAGAATGAGTCGCCATCAGGAACATAGGGGGCCACCCCCTCGGCTTTAAGTACACCGTCATAACCTCTAACCTGTCCCTTATCACCATTAGGAAATCTAATTTCAGTAATACTGTTAGCCGTTGCACGTATAAGATCAGCGATTAGTGCTGGAAAAATAACTTTTGCAGGAATAGAATCTGCCCATTGCTGAAGGTTAAGTGCTTTTATCCATTTCATATTGGTACTCCACCCAATAAAATTTTAAACAACCAAATCTAAAAAAAACTAATATTAAAAATTCATTTTTAATGTACACAAAATGCTAACAAAATTGCTAAAGAGTAAAAAATCAGGACTTATTTATTGATCTTAAACATTAGCCAAATTTTTAAACTCGCACTAAACCACCTCAAGAATAAAAAATCATCAAGTTAGTGGAACTTTTTGCACCTAGAATGCTCGTTAACCTCACAGTCATATAAAGCATGAGCCTGTCCTTTGTTCATACTAGACCTTAGTTTCATACATACTGATAGCTCTACGTAAAAGTAGGTATGATCGACATCACAGTTCTGAGTCAGAACATCTTAACCAATTGAAGTGGATGGTTTTAATTGTAAATGTTCAGCGGACATCTCTTCCCTCATTGGTTAGACTAAGAGCAACTTTTTCTATGGTCGCAATATCTTTTATAGGGTTTAAAAGTGGCAATCTTTGACATTGAAAAGGACGAATTACTTCGGCTCTCCGATATCCAGCTGGAAGAGCTGATCGCTCGGCTAGCAGAAGCTGAAGTGGCAATGCACGGCCATAGCCCAGCATGTGTAAATTGGTCTGGTTCAATTACAGCCCCTGACGGAGGAATTGACATCCATGTTCAGGTTCCAATTGATCAACTGAAAGCAGGCTTTCTTGTAAGACCTGATACGGTCTTTCAGGCAAAGAAACATAAGATGCCTAAGTCTGCAATTGAGAGGGAAATTGGCACCGGCAAAGCACTTTCTCCCATCATTTCTGAACAAGCCAGAAAGCAAGGCAGTTACATCATTGTCAGCCTGGGTGATGATTGCTCGCCGTCAGGAAAGAAGGATCGTCTCAAAGCGATGAGGGATGCAGTAAAAGATGATCCTAACGAAAGTTATCTTCATCTTGATTTCTACGACCGCTCCAAACTCATCCAATGGTTGCGCCAACATCCATCAGTCATGCTGTGGGTAAAAGCAAAGCTTGGGCAAGGGTATTCCGGTTGGCAACCCTACGGAGCCTGGAGCAATCCACCACAAGGTGTTATAGACACTTTAATCTCAGCCCCAGGCGTAACCATTACTTTACCATCGGGAAAGGGGCAAAAACTCAAAATTGATGAAGCAATTAACCCAATGCGAGCACTGATCCGTTCGACAAACAAGGCTGTTCGTATTACAGGATTGTCTGGTGTTGGGAAGACTCGAATCGTTCAGGCGCTCTTTGATGAAACTGTTGGAACAGATGCGCTTGACCGAACAGTAGCTATTTATGTTGATACTGGCTATGAGCCAGTACCGTCGGCTACAGCAATGCTTGATAACCTGCTCGCTGAAGGCCGGCGAGCAATTATGATCCTTGATAATTGCCCATCAGAACTCCATGCTTCGCTTGCCAGCAAAGTATCAGCCGCAGGGAAAGAAGTAAGTCTCATCACGATCGAGTACGACATTAGGGATGACAAACCACAGACAACTGAGGTCATCCACATTGAGACAGATGGTCCAGACGTGGCAGAGCAACTTCTTATCCGTCGCTTCCCTTCTATTGGTCAGAATAATGCCCGTCGGATTGCAGAGTTCGCAGATGGGAATGCAAGAGTGGCTTTGGCTATAGCGGAAAGAGTGGAAGAAGGTGAGAGTTTAGCCCTACTTTCAGATGCGCAGTTGTTTAATCGCTTGTTTGAACAACGTAATCATCCCGACGGCCATTTACGGGAGCAAGCTGAAATATTGTCACTGGTGTATTCGTTCTCGATATCTAGTCCAGATGCAGCTACCGATGAACTGGAAATATTGGGTGTGCTCTCTGGGTATCCCAAAATCCAGTTATTCAAAGCTGTTACGAAGTTGATGGAACGTCACATTGTTCAGAAAAGATCCCACTGGAGAGCCATCCTTCCCCATGCCATTGCTAACAAGTTGGCAGCATCTGCACTTAATAGTATTCCGATTGATCAACTTAGAACGACCTTTGAAGCTCCGGATCGGCAACGATTATTGATGTCGTTCGCGCACAGGTTGGGACTATTGCATAGCCATGCTGTGGCTAAAGAGATTGTTGAAGCTTGGTTACAGCCCGAAGGGCTGCTTGGAAAAATAATAGACCTAGATGATGTATCGACACGCATTCTAAATTATATCGCTCCAGTTGCCCCAGGAGCTTTGCTTGAGAGGATTGAAGAAACGCTTGTTACGTCTAATTTTGAGCATTTTAAATCACGCTACAACCCACAACGAACAGCAATTATCAAATTGTTGCAGTTACTTGCATATGAATCGAAATACTTTGAACGATGCATTAAGCTCTTAATCCGTATCGCAGACCAGGAAAGCGCGAGCAATAATTATGATTCGGCTCGAAATAAGATAAAGAGGTTTTTCCAACCTTATCTATCCGGTACCCATGCCTCTTTAGAACAACGTGTTGCGATCATGAATGAATGCATTGATTCAAGTATGGCCGAACGTAGAAGGATGGGGATCGAAATGCTTGAAACTGCTCTCGGCGGACCTCCGTGGACAGGATTCGGAATTAATGAGTTTGGTGCTAGGCCAAGAGATTATGGATTTCGACCCAGTTACGATGAACTTGTTGCGTGGCTATTCGCCTTCATCGATATTTTGGTGAGATTAGGAACCTCAGGAGTGCCCGAGCTTGAAGATGATGCCAGGCGGATCTTGGCTGATAAATTTCGCTGGATTTGGCGTCATGGAGGAATAAGGTCAAAATTAATTGATGCGGCTCGTAAGTTACATGCCCATCGCCCTTGGGGTGAAGGCTGGAAAGCTGTCCGCTCAACAATCTACTTTTTCCATACAAAAAGAAAAGATAACGAAGACGTAGAACCATTGCCGGAAATACTTGTGACATTGGAACGAGAATTAGAACCTAAAGACTTGGTTTCGGCAATCATGGCTTATGTACTCAGTAATAGGCGCGATTTTTGGGCTCTAGATGCTGATTATGAGCACCAAGGAACTAATAAATTCAGTGAAATCAGGAAAATACTTTGTGCCAAAGCTTTCAAGTTGGGGCACGAATTTGCAGTATCTTCCCATGGACTTGATGAGTTGTGCCCTAATCTTTTTTTGCGGGATGGAATGCCGTATCGCGTCGAATTTGGTAAAGGCTTAGCTAACGGGGCTCCTGACCTACGAATTTATTGGCAACAACTAGTCATTCAATTGGATCTACAACACAAATCTCAACGTGATGTTTCGGTCATTCGAGGTTTCATTGAAGAGACTCATTCTATCGATTCAGCATTAGCGCAGGAACTGCTCGATCAGTGTGCACAACATTCCGAACTTCGATTCGAATTAGTCAACCTTCATCCTTGGCAGGAGTTTACTGAAATCGATCTGGATCGTTGCATGTCGCTTCTGGATGACTCTGACATACAGCCCCATATGTATGGGGCAATTCTGTGGGGTGAGCAATTCTCTAATTTGCCAGAAAGCAGGGTCCTCGAGCTAGCTCAAAGGCTGCTGAGTAAACCGAATGGTGATGAAGTAGTATTGGAAGCACTGAGTATGAAACTAGCTGATAAAGGAGATGCTACGGATACACTAGGTCTTGCGCTACGAACAATCGGAATATCCGCTGCAATCCAGAGGTTCCAAAGAGATCACAACGATCTCGGCGGATATCTGGATTATGCAATGGAACGTGTTATCGATGCCACATTGCGCTTCGATGGCAACGAGGCTGAAAAGCTAGAATGGCTGAATACAATCTTCGCTGTTGTTGATGAGCATTTTGGCTACATTTATTCTTTCGAAGACGCTATCGGTATCACCGCTGCATGGATGCCAAAAGAATTTCTCAGTCGCATTTTTGATGGTACGGAGGATCAACAACAGAGGCGGCTGCATTTCATCAATCATGATGATTCACATCAGTCTCCTATTGCGAAAATCGATGTAGATATTTTGATTGAATGGTGCAGGACCACTAAAGACCCTCAGGTTTGGGCTTCAGTCGCTTCAGGTATTAATCTATGGTCAAAAGACGGGGAGCAAAGTCCTATTTGCTTGCAGGATGATGCTCTGAGATTTCTAGAAGCCTCACCCGAGCCACGAGCCGTCCTTGAGATCTTTGCCGAACACGTAGCACCTTCATCATGGTTCGGTAGTCGTGCGAACGTGATGCAACCTAGGGTTGAAGCGATAGGCCAGTTGGTCACCCACGAGCGTGCAGACATTTCTAAGTCGGCTAGAGCTGTTTATGAAAAACTGACTGACTGGGTTGAAAAGGAAAAAGAACGTGAGCGATTGGAAGATGAGGCATTGGAACAACGGTTTGAATAAAGGCTAGTTGCCGTCTTCACAGGAATTCTGTTTAAAGGAGAAATCATGGAATCTGCACGTAATAAATATACCAGTGAGATTATTGAGGCAGAAGATCTTTGGTTACTTGATGTTGTAGATACGAACGGTTACGTATGCTGGGGATGTGGGATTGAGATGTATCCTTCCGCTTGGCAAAAAGGAAGTAAGAAAAGACCGTCGTTTAATAAAATGCCTGGAAAAGAGCATATTAACTGTGATGCAGATGCTGAAAGCACAGTGGTTAAGCAGGGACAGAAAAAAAGCGTCCGCAACATGCTAGACAGCGCACCGGGTTTGATGCCCGCAGGGTTAAAATTGATTGAACAACAACCCGTTGTTGATCCTGGCACTACTGGTAGCGACAACAACACCAATCCAATACGTTCTACATCGTCAGCATCCAGCGGGGGAAATGCTCCAGCGCGGCAATCCCGCCGCCCGGTTAATGCTATTCGCCAGATTTGTAGGGCATTTATTCGCTTCCCGTATGACCGTGGTATGTCATTAAATATCCCAGGTATTGATGCCGATACTTACATGACCGTGTTTAAAAAACTAAAAGACCCGGTTCAACCCTACCCTGAGCGCCGAGTTTTTTATTCGCAGTTGTTATGGCAGAAATTTGAGCAAGACGAAAACCGAATTGTCATTCCGCTCTCGGGAGAATGGGCAAAAGACGAATCTGGTAAGTTTAAGCCCTCGCGTAGCTATAAACTACACATTGAGTGGGGAGACTGGTCAAAAGCCAAAAAAGACTATGCTTTTGAATGAGCTTGAAACTGTGCAGGAAGAAGCAAAAGAAGCAGTAAATAAAAAAGCTAAAGAGAGAGCTCAAGTCTTCTTTATCGGTGAACAAAGCACTGAGAATCCGGAAATCTTCTACGTGAGTGATTACCGGTTAATCTGTGCGATTATGGGATATATAATTTACCCCTGACGTAAATGGGCCTTCTTGCAAAATGCAGGCCCATTTACATAATTATTTTCGACTACCACTAAGGCTACTTCAAACCTATAAATTTCATTCAATTTCTCGTGTAGACACAATTACAACAGTCATCATAACAATAGTCATATTAACAATGATTGGTTTTCCAATAGATTTATGTGGGGTATTTTCATAGCGATGTAATTTCAAACCCATCAAGACTGATCGTATAGTAGCCCTCCTGATAGACATAAAAATATCAAAACCATAATAATATTAATTGTTAGTATTGTTCTTTAGGACTTTATCAATCTCTACTTTTAGATCACCTGTAGACCATTTATTAAGTCTGCGGCGGATAGTTTCCTCTCTATCGCCTGTATCATTTATCCATTTATCTGGATTGACCTTTTTATCATTATTACAAATATAGGGCATTAAATATTCAAGAAGTTGACGTTTATTTTTCCAGTCGCTATGTGAAGGAATATCTTCAAGTAAGATAACAACTGTATCTTTAATATATTCAAGTTCTGCAAGTTTATTTTTCCCTCCAGCGCTTGAGCGCGCTCTTCTGCATACTTTATCAAAACCACTTCTTAATCGATAAAAACTCGGTAAGTCTCGGTTATCATCTCGCGAAATACAGACATTCATATAAGAATAAGCATCAAGAAGAAACTTACAACTTTCTTTTTTATTGCCCAATGAATATTGGAACTGCGCCCAGTAAAAATCTTCTAAAGCCATAGATAGATATATATATTCATAATGTGCATCATATAGTCTTGCTAATCCTGTCAGTTTATACCCGTCCATTTTTCCTCGAATTTCAATCCGATATTCTGCATATGTTTCCTTATAAATAAAAGGTTTCTCAACCATTATTCCATCAACATTTATAAACTCTTGTGAGTAGCGTATATTGTCGCTATTAGTCATATCTACAAAATATTGACATTGTATTTTTGAATACTCAATAATTTTAAATTCTTCAATTTTATCATAGGCTCTTTGCCTGTAAGTGCGCAGAACATCCTGGTTGCTCTCCTTTTTTTCGACTTCAAGTTTCCATTCCAGCTCAAGAAGTTTGTCCTCACAAGCGGTACAAACTTGCAGATAGAAATCATCAAAAAAATTCGCACTCACATCCTTCATGAAAAGTAAATCCCTAAAGTGATTTTATTTTAATGTTACTTCCAGTGTATGACAGCCCCAGCGTGGTTGGCAATATGGACCCACCTGAACAAACTCATACTAAGGAAGCCTAGATGTTACAGAACCCTCCCTCCTTACATACATCCAGTTACGCAAATATTCCTGATTCACCGAGGATCTTGAGGCTAAAAGATGTCATGAAAAAAATGGGAATTTCACGCTCAACCATATACGACTGGCTTAATCCAAAATCGCCACGCTACGATGGAACATTTCCAAAACAAAAACGCTTGGGAAGGCAATCCGTTGGCTGGCTGGAGTCAGAACTGAATGAATGGGTAATGCGACGTTAGATATCATTTCACCGTATCAGTGAACCGGGGCAATGCCCCCGGTTTGCTCCACAAAATCACATTCCTCCCCGGAATTCGAATGCAAAAAAAAACAGACCTGTATTACCGCAATGAATACATTGCAGCGAAGTTGCTGTATCGAATTTTTTTCATTCCGGAGGCTACATGTCTGATTCCTTTGAACGGGGCATTAATGTCCTGAAGCAACCTTTATCCATTCTTCCTGAACATATCTCCGATTTGGTTCTGGAGCATATACGCCAGAGTATTCATTACGAACCCGTGATTGGCATCATGGGCAAAACAGGTGCCGGAAAATCCTCGCTTTGCAATGCCCTTTTTGAACATCCTCTCAGCCCAGTCAGCCATGCAGAAGGCTGCACACGTAAACCTTTGCATTTTACCCTGAACGCTGGAGGACGCAGCCTGACGCTGGTCGATCTGCCGGGTGTAGTGGCACACTAAATTTGGCCACCTGATGAAAGGTGATATTCTCACCACAACACAAAACAGGTGACTTAATGAACAAGAAAACCAAACGAACCTTCACCCCTGAGTTCAGGCTGGAATGTGCACAGCTGATTGTTGATAAGGGCTACTCATATCGACAGGCCAGTGAAGCGATGAATGTCGGTTCAACCACGCTTGAGAGCTGGGTACGCCAGCTCAGGCGAGAGCGCCAGGGTATTACGCCCTCTGCCACACCCATTACTCCAGACCAGCAACGTATCCGCGAGCTGGAAAAGCAAGTTCGCCGTCTGGAGGAACAAAATACGATATTAAAAAAGGCTACCGCGCTCTTAATGTCCGACTCGCTGAACGGTTCACGATAGCCGCCAGACTAAGTGACAGCCACACGGTTGTCAGCCTGTGTTCTGCTCTGGAAATACACCGCAGCAGTTACCGGTACTGGCGAAAACGACGCGATACGGTTAATCCGGCACGAGTCAGGTTGTGCAGCGAAATACGCCGGGCGTGGAACCAAAGTCGGGGCTCTGCGGGCGCGCGCACTCTGGCTGAAATGCTGACTCAAAACGGCGTCCCGATGAGCCGTTACCGTGCCGGACGTCTGATGAAATATCTGAACCTGAGCAGTTGTCAGCCCGGAAAACATCAGTATAAAAATGCCCGTCAGGAGCATACCAGCCTGCCGAATCTGCTTGAGCGTCAGTTCGCAGTACCGGAGCCAGACCGGGTATGGTGTGGAGATATTACGTATCTCTGGGCAGGAAATCGCTGGTGCTATCTGGCGGTTGTTATGGATCTTTTTGCCCGCAGGGTTATCGGCTGGAGTCTGTCAGCGCATGCCGATACCGCACTGATAAGCAGTGCCCTGCGGATGGCCTATGAGACGCGTGGCCAACCCCGGGATGTCGTGTTCCATAGCGACCAGGGAAGCCAGTATACAGGCCTTAAATATCAACAACTTCTCTGGCGTTGCAGAATAAATCAAAGCGTCAGTCGGCGGGGAAACTGCTGGGATAACAGCCCCATGGAACGCTTCTTCCGCAATCTGAAAACAGAATGGGTGCCAACGAATGGTTACGCAGGCAAGGACGAGGCCCGGCAGCAAATTAATGATTACATATTGAACTACTACAACAGCGTCAGACCTCACCATTATAACGGTGGGCTGACGCCGGAAGAGTCAGAGAACAGATACCATTTTTACTGTAAAACCGTGGCCAATATTACTTGACCACTACAGTGTGAATTACCACCCTTAATTGTCGTTCCATTGCTGATACCACCTGTATAAACGTCCTGATTGCCACTGTCGATTATCGTACCGGTGGAAATGCCCCCGTCATGAATTGTCTGTCTTCCTCCGTTAATGGTTGTATTATTAGCCTGCCCCACAAAATTGTTATGACTTCCTACATCTTGATATCCACCCGATTCAATAAGACTTCCATTAGATACCCCGCCATGAACATTCTGCTGGCCATGGTTGATAATATGAGTGTTATTTGTTGTACCTCGTTCATCTACTCTTTGGCTGCCATCTACAGTCTCATCGTTTACCACACCAATAACATCAGGAGTGAAGGCCGTCATCCCAGGCGGGGCATATATCAAGGCAGATATCAATAAGGAAAGTACTGAGCGGCGACAATAATGGGGACTGGTCCTGTTCATAAATTTCATCCTCTGAAAAGTGAATACTGAGTAGCGTTTAAGCGACCTTAGCTCTGCTGCAACATCAGCCCACAGGCACCAGACCAGGGGATTCATCCTGAAGAGACAGCGCAAGTGTATTGTGTTCACCGCTCATCAAAGACATCATGATGAAATGATGATATTCCACATAAGAAAGAAGCATTTTTTAAACGCAGTGCGCTGAAGTATGGTTGGATAAAAAAGTCAATCTATTCAGGGAATACGGGGGTATTCTTTTCTTTCGACAATCAGGCCGTCGGCAAAATAAAATGATTTACATAATCGTTTCTGATGAATATCTTCTGCTCACATAAAAATAACACAATAACTTTGAGATCGCAGATTCTTTTACTTTTACAGCATTCGTCCCCCCATTGTTGGGCAAATATAGATTGGGCCAGAGCACGAAAGTTAATACCACGTTTGCACAGCTCCTCCAACAGCACGACAAGATGCCACATACTGCGCCCCAGTCGGTTCGGTTTACAGACTACCCGTGCGTCCACCGCCGATAATGTCCTGAGCAGTTTTTTCAGTCCGGACCTCCTGCCACGGTTTTACGTTGAAGAGGTAACCCTGAGCACGCAGTTCATCAGTCAGGCGTGGTGTACCGTAACCCTATTATTGATGGGTAAGATCAAAAAAACTTTCAGGCAGCTAAGGAAAGTTGAACCAGACATTAGAATAAATATTTCAACCAATTACAGCACCAATTCAGACACCGCCAGCTCAACAAATAAATCAAGGGGTTACGTGAAAGCGTAGCCCATTTTTCTTTGGTAGTGGCAGCAAAATGGTTGTAGTGTAAAAAATAATCCCGTTTAATCAATCAATAATACATATTGTTTCAATCTACGTTATTATCTCTTTGTAAAAATAGCCATTTATTAATCATTGAAAACTGCTTTTAGAACTTGATACAACGGGACTAGTCACAACAGGACTATTCTCAACGGGATCATCCTCAGAGGAACTATCATCAAAGTCATCATCCATAAATAAAATATCATCGAATGGTGCCACGCCCGTGATGAGTTTTATTTTATTATTACGATCAGTCAAGACTCCACTTAAACCGTTTTCGCTCACAGGTTTTAATGATTTTTCATTACTCTTGTTGTAAGCAGGCGCATTAAAAATACACGGAGTATCAAGATCAAACAATGACGTTCCCCAGTTCACATATTGAATATCATAGTTACTGAAGTTCTGTCCAGAAAAGAAGCATCCCTTAAAATCCAATCCACCTAAATTATATAAACCATCCTCTTCTTTTTGGAGAGTAATGTTAATTTTGGCTATCTCCCGGACATCATCGCCATTTTTATATTTGAATACCGTTTCAAGATGTTCCCCACACAGTTTGACTTCTGGAAATAATTTGAAATCAAAGCCTATATTATTATGTATCAACGTAGATGAACAAAAGATGGAGAAAGCTTGCAGTGCTGAATTATAGCTTTCGATTTTATCCTGAGGCTGCGCTCTTGGTAAAAACTCATAGCAACATTCATAAAAATTAAGTAGAAACTCTGAAGACCTTCCATTTTTATCAAATAATATCCCCTTGAACTCATTCACAAACGCATCTTTTTTTTCTTGAATATCTATGGGGTGTTCCTTTGACTCTGACAAAGATGAAATCTCATCTATTTTTTTTCATATGAATTACGTGATTCCATACAGACATTTGGCGGCGTTTCTAAAATAACACTACGCGTACTACTTGGCTTAAGTAAACCAACATGAAAATCACTTTTTCTTATATTATCGAAAAGGTTCTGTTCATTTCTTTTAGCGCATTCAAAAAACTGATCGTCATTATTTTTATTCGATAATTTTTTAGTTTCAGAAAACACATTTTCATTGTTTTCCAGCTTTAGTTTAATGAGAAGATTTTCCCAGACCTGCTTGCTTAAACATATTACGTCAGGCTCACCAGAACTAACTAACTCGTGATTATTATTAAAGTGTACGTTGAATACCTTTAAGTTATTTTCACCAACTTCATATTTAATACGTTTTAATTGTTCTCCAACTCCCATAATGACAAAGGCGTTGCCTTCATGATATATACATTCAGACATCATTTTTTGTAAAGTTTCAAGAGCACCGCGATACGTCCCTGAGGCAGCTTTCTTACAAATTAAATTTATAATACTATAAGCTAGTAGCTCCATGGATTCAGAAGATTTTCTTTCATTACAATTTCCACTATCTATAAATGAGCTAGTGTTAAATTCGTTGTTTTTACTAACTAACATTGTCTATTCCTCAGTTAATGTCTTCATGGCTATTTTTAACGTTATTACTGTTTGTCACTATAAAAAATCGCTCATTTGAGACATTTGCTGACATTAACTGTTTCACATGCTACGCATGGAACTTTTAATTAAATAAGCACAAGAATGTTAAATTTAATAAACAAAAGGTTATTTCTCTGTATGATAAAAATCACCCGTTATGACTTATTAGTGAAATTCGTTTTTCGAGTGTTAGAAATTTATATCTAAATAGCGTTGATTAATGAGCAAAGCCAGACTCCTGTAACGCTCACAAGACTCATCTGCCTGCGACGGGTATTCTGGTCAGTAGTAGATGTTTAAGGCGTGGCAGAGACATTTCATCCTTACTCTACGGCATTGGCCCGCATACAAATCGTGGTTGTGACACTCACTTATCATCAGTGAGCGAACAGAGAATAGTTCAGTGATTTGAGTAATTAACCTGATTAAATGAAGAGGCATGATAAATGATAATACTCTGGCTTTATCGTTAATTACTTAATTCCACATGTAAGCAATTTGCCCGCTTGGCATAGCGGGCATTTTTTCCAGGTACTTTTGAATGAGTACTGATGAATAAATACATTGCAGTGGCGTGCCACGTACCAAAACACCAGCCCTCATTCGAAACCACCCACCGCACTTCTTCCTTGAAATGGCGTTAGTCATGAAATATAGACCGCCATCGAGTACCCCTTGTACCCTTAACTCTTCCTGATACGTAAATAATGATTTGGTGGCCCTTGCTGGACTTGAACCAGCGACCAAGCGATTATGAGTCGCCTGCTCTAACCACTGAGCTAAAGGGCCTTGAGTGTGCAATAACAATACTTATAAACCACGCAATAAACATGATGATCATATGATGTAAATAACAGATTTTTATGCGTTCTCATTCATCCTTGCTCGTCATTACACTCGACATAAAACCCGACACCGCTTCCATTCGCAAAGTCGATACTCGCAGTCAACAAGCAAATGTTAATAATTAGCACTATCTATAGTTATCATCGATTCAATGATAGTTTGTAATGATTTTGTATCTAATAATATAACTTTATTACATTAGCTGAAGAGTTTTCGCATCATTATGATATCTGTTACTTTTCACTCCATAAAAATAAACTTCATATAGCAATATATTCTTTCATAGATCTTATTCTGCTAATCATTAGTTTCGTATGAGCGATTTTTGACAGTTGCCTCTCCAGACCACATCGATAATTAATAAAACAGATTTAAGCATTATCCTTTTCCATATAAATATTGGATAAAAGTAGGACATCTGTTTGCAATTACTTTCACAACAATTAAACATTTTTATGTTTCCGTATACATCATATTACTCTACCATTAGAGGAACTTTATTATGTTTTCTATAAAACCAGGACCCAGAAATTTACCTATCGACAACCCCACATTGTTATCATGGAACATTACTGACGGGGATCTAAATTCCAAATTAAATACATTAGAATATCTAAACTGTATAACAAATATTATTAATTCTTGTGGAGTTTACCCTCAAGGATTAAAAGACAGAGAAATTATATCAACTTTTCACGCAGAAAAAGTTATTAATGATCTGTTAAAAAACGATTATAAAATTTCCCTTTCTCCAGATACAACTTATCGAGAGTTGAATAAAGCAGCACAGCGTAGCATTACAGCGCCAGACAGGATAGGAGAAGGAAAAACATGGGTTTATCAACGAGATACAATGATTGAAAGAGGTGATAACAGCGGTGTTCATCAGTATGGTCCAGCTGAACATTTCACTCACATTATATCTGACAAACCGTCCCCAAAAGATAAGTATGTTGCATATGCTATTAACATTCCTGACTATGAGCTGGCAGCCGATGTATATAATATTAACGTTACGTCACATTCCGGACAGCAAGAAACATTTAAAATACTAATCAATCCAGAACATCTACGGCAGACACTTGAGCGTAAATCTCTTACTGCTGTTCAGAAATCACAATGTGAAATCATCACCCCTAAAAAACCTGGCGAAGCGATTCTTCATGCTTTTAATGCCACCTACCAGCAAATCAGGGAAAATATGTCTGAGTTTGCACGTTGCCATTATGGGTATATACAAATCCCTCCAGTGACAACTTTCCGCGCCGACGGACCAGAAACTCCCGAAGAAGAAAAGGGTTACTGGTTTCATGCTTATCAACCCGAAGATCTTTGTACCATCCATAATCCAATGGGAGATTTGCAGGATTTTATTGCATTGGTTAAAGATGCTAAAAAATTTGGTATCGATATCATTCCTGATTATACCTTTAACTTTATGGGAATTGGGGGTAGTGGTAAAAATGACCTGGATTATCCCTCTGCTGATATACGAGCGAAGATCAGTAAAGATATAGAAGGTGGTATCCCTGGCTATTAGCAAGGTCAGGTTTTGATTCCATTCATTAAAGATCCAGTAACAAAAGAACGTAAACAAATCCATCCAGAAGATATACATCTCACTGCAAAAGACTTCGAAGCAAGTAAAGATAACATCTCTAAGGATGAATGGGAAAACCTCCATGCATTAAAAGAAAAGCGTTTAAATGGAATGCCTAAAACAACACCCAAAAGTGACCAGGTTATTATGTTGCAAAATCAATACGTTCGTGAAATGCGAAAATATGGCGTACGAGGTTTACGTTATGATGCGGCAAAACACTCAAAACATGAACAAATAGAAAGATCAATAACCCCACCGCTTAAAAATTATAATGAGCGGTTACACAATACTAACTCATTTAACCCAAAATATCATAAAAAAGCCGTTATGAATTACATGGAATATCTGGTAACTTGTCAGTTGGATGAACAACAAATGTCATCACTGCTTTATGAAAGAGATGATTTAAGCGCCATTGATTTTTCATTGCTCATGAAAACGATAAAAGCCTTTTCATTTGGTGGAGATCTTCAAACCCTTGCATCAAAACCGGGTTCCACAATCTCAAGTATCCCATCAGAAAGACGGATATTGATTAACATTAACCACGATTTTCCTAACAATGGTAATCTTTTCAATGACTTTCTATTTAACCATCAACAAGATGAACAATTAGCAATGGCATATATAGCCGCTCTGCCGTTCAGCAGGCCTTTAGTTTACTGGGATGGCCAAGTATTAAAATCAACGACTGAAATTAAAAATTATGATGGGTCCACGCGTGTCGGCGGTGAGGCGTAGCTTAATAAAGGTTGCTCTACCTATCAGCAGCTCTACAATGAATTCCACGCATTATATATAGATAAAGCAGGAATATGGAGCGCATTTGAGGGTGTATCTGCAACTAAAAACGTTCTGGCCTTTAGTCGTGGGGATTCTGTGAACATTAATCACTCTCCTCATGATGGACTAGTTATAATAAATAAAGGAAACGAAGAAGTTGAAGGTACCTGGCCTAACAAATTGCAACCTGGAATATACAAAAACATGGGGAGTAATAGCGTTAACATTATTATTAATAATACCCGAAAAATTATCCCCCCTGGTAAAGTATTTACGCTTAGAGGCGGAACTCTAAATATCAATATTCCTGGGCGTAGCGCTCTTCTTTTAGGGAAAACAGGAGAACCGCCGAACTATCTCTATTTATAATTTAATGTTATATCTGCCCCGATAAAACGGGGCAGATAATATGTTTAGTTTACTAACGGTCATTTTGCAGTGAAGCCATTTACTGTTTTTTATCGACCAGATAATCTGTTCTCTAATGTTAACTCCCCCTAACCTGTTGCTTTAGTTATTCATTTCCTGTCTCACTTTGCCTTAATACCCTACGTTAAATGTTACTAATTTGTTGCTTTTGATCACAATAAGAAAACAATATGTCGCTTTTGTGCGCATTTTTCAGAAATGTAGATATTTTTAGATTATGGCTACGAAATGAGCATCGCCATGTCACCCTACATCTCATAAGAGGATCGCTTCTGATGAATGCACTGACCGCCGTACACAATAACGCTGTCGATTCAGGCCAGGACTATAGCGGATTCACTCTCATCCCGTCGGCGCAATCCCCGCGTCTGCTGGAACTCACCTTCACCGAACAGACGACCAAACAGTTTCTCGAACAGGTTGCCGAATGGCCCGTGCAGGCGCTGGAGTACAAATCGTTTCTGCGTTTTCGGGTAGGCAAAATTCTTGACGATCTGTGTGCGAATCAGCTGCAACCGTTGCTGTTAAAGACGTTGCTAAACCGCGCTGAGGGTGCGTTGTTGATCAATGCGGTGGGTATCGATGATGTGGCGCAGGCAGATGAGATGGTGAAGCTGGCGACGGCGGTGGCGCATCTGATTGGTCGCTCCAATTTCGACGCAATGAGCGGTCAGTATTACGCGCGTTTTGTAGTGAAAAATGTCGATAACTCAGACAGCTATCTGCGCCAGCCGCACCGCGTGATGGAGCTGCACAACGACGGTACGTATGTCGAAGAGATCACCGATTACGTGCTGATGATGAAAATCGATGAGCAGAACATGCAGGGCGGAAATTCGCTGCTGCTGCATCTCGACGACTGGGAACATCTCGACCACTATTTCCGCCACCCGCTGGCGCGTCGCCCGATGCGCTTTGCCGCGCCGCCGAGCAAAAACGTCAGCAAAGATGTTTTCCATCCAGTGTTCGACGTTGATCAACAGGGTCGCCCGGTGATGCGCTATATCGACCAGTTCGTCCAGCCAAAAGATTTTGAAGAAGGCGTGTGGTTGAGCGAGCTTTCCGATGCCATTGAAACCAGCAAAGGCATTCTTTCTGTACCCGTTCCCGTTGGCAAATTCCTGTTGATAAACAACCTGTTCTGGCTGCACGGTCGCGACCGCTTTACTCCGCACCCGGATCTGCGCCGTGAACTGATGCGTCAGCGTGGCTATTTCGCTTACGCCACTCACCACTACCAGACGCATCAGTAAGCGCAAAGGAATTGAGCGGATGTATGATTTTGTGATTATTGGCGGCGGCATCATCGGCATGTCGACCGCCATGCAACTGATTGATGTTTATCCGGATGCCCGCATTGCGTTGCTGGAAAAAGAGTCCGGCCCGGCCTGTCACCAGACGGGCCACAACAGCGGCGTGATCCATGCCGGGGTCTATTACACGCCCGGCAGCCTGAAGGCGCAGTTTTGCCTGGCGGGAAACCGCGCCACCAAAGCCTTTTGCGATCAAAACGACATTCGCTATGACAACTGCGGCAAGATGCTGGTCGCCACGTCCGATCTCGAAATGGAACGGATGCGCGCGTTGTGGGAACGCACGGCGGCGAACGGTATCGAGCGCGAGTGGTTAAACGCCGAGGAACTGCGCGAGCGCGAACCGAATATCACCGGGCTCGGCGGCATTTTTGTGCCGTCCAGCGGCATTGTCAGCTATCGCGAAGTCACAGCGGCAATGGCAAAAATCTTCCAGGCCAGAGGCGGTGAGATTATTTATAACGCCGAAGTCAGCGCCCTCAGTGAGCATAAAAACGGCGTGGTCGTCCGAACCCGTCAGGGCGGCGAATATGAAGCATCGACGCTGATTAGCTGTTCCGGGCTGATGGCTGACCGGCTGGTGAAAATGCTCGGCCTCGAACCGGGTTTTATTATCTGCCCGTTCCGTGGCGAGTATTTCCGCCTTGCGCCGGAGCATAACCAGATTGTTAACCATCTGATTTACCCCATTCCCGACCCGGCAATGCCATTTTTGGGCGTGCATCTCACCCGAATGATCGATGGCAGCGTCACCGTCGGGCCAAACGCGGTGCTGGCTTTCAAACGTGAAGGCTATCGCAAGCGCGACTTCTCATTTAGCGACACGCTGGAAATTTTGGGCTCGTCGGGGATTCGCCGGGTGCTGCAAAACCATCTACGCTCAGGACTGGGCGAGATGAAAAACTCGCTGTGCAAAAGCGGCTATCTGCGGCTGGTGCAAAAGTATTGTCCCCGGCTTTCGTTAAGCGATCTCCAGCCCTGGCCCGCCGGTGTGCGGGCGCAGGCGGTATCGCCGGACGGCAAGCTGATTGACGATTTTCTGTTTGTCACCACCCCGCGCACGATCCACACCTGCAATGCGCCCTCCCCGGCAGCGACATCAGCAATTCCTATTGGTGCGCATATTGTCAGCAAGGTACAAACGCTGTTGGCAAGCCAGAGTAACCCCGGACGCACGCTGCGAGCGGCACGTAGTGTGGATGCCTTACACGCCGCATTTAATCAATAACCTTTGAAAACAGGACGTAACAATGAAACTTAACGACAGTAACTTATTCCGCCAGCAGGCGTTGATTAACGGGGAATGGCTGGACGCCAACAATGGCGAGGTCATCGACGTCACCAATCCGGCGAACGGCGACAAGCTGGGTAGCGTGCCGAAAATGGGCGCGGATGAAACCCGCGCCGCTATCGACGCCGCCAACCGCGCCCTGCCAGCCTGGCGCGCGCTCACCGCCAAAGAACGCGCCACCATTCTGCGCAACTGGTTCAATTTGATGATGGAGCATCAGGACGATTTAGCGCGCCTGATGACCCTCGAACAGGGTAAACCGCTGGCTGAAGCGAAAGGCGAAATCAGCTACGCCGCTTCCTTTATTGAGTGGTTTGCCGAAGAAGGCAAACGCATTTATGGCGACACCATTCCCGGTCATCAGGCCGATAAGCGCCTGATTGTTATCAAGCAGCCGATTGGCGTTACCGCCGCCATCACGCCGTGGAACTTCCCGGCGGCGATGATTACCCGTAAAGCCGGTCCGGCGCTGGCGGCAGGCTGCACGATGGTGCTGAAACCCGCCAGTCAGACGCCGTTCTCTGCGCTGGCGCTGGCGGAGCTGGCGATTCGCGCGGGCATTCCGGCTGGCGTATTTAACGTGGTCACCGGTTCGGCGGGCGCGGTGGGTAACGAACTGACCAGCAACCCGCTGGTGCGCAAACTGTCGTTTACCGGTTCGACCGAAATTGGCCGCCAGTTAATGGAACAGTGCGCGAAAGACATCAAGAAAGTGTCGCTGGAGCTGGGCGGCAACGCGCCGTTTATCGTCTTTGATGATGCCGATCTCGACAAAGCCGTGGAAGGCGCACTGGCCTCGAAATTCCGCAACGCCGGGCAAACCTGCGTCTGCGCCAACCGTTTATACGTGCAGGACGGCGTGTATGACCGCTTTGCCGAAAAATTACAGCAGGCGGTGAGCAAACTGCACATCGGCGACGGGCTGGATAAAGGCGTCACCATCGGGCCGCTGATCGATGAAAAAGCGGTAGCAAAAGTGGAAGAGCATATTGCCGATGCGCTGGAGAAAGGTGCGCGTGTGGTTTGCGGCGGTAAAGCGGATGAACGCGGCGGCAACTTCTTCCAGCCGACCATTCTGGTGGACGTTCCAGCCAACGCCAAAGTGTCGAAAGAAGAGACGTTCGGCCCCCTCGCCCCACTGTTCCGTTTTAAAGATGAAGCCGATGTGATTGCGCAAGCCAATGACACCGAGTTTGGCCTTGCCGCCTATTTCTACGCCCGTGATTTAAGCCGCGTCTTCCGCGTGGGCGAAGCGCTGGAGTACGGCATCGTCGGCATCAATACCGGCATCATTTCCAATGAAGTGGCCCCGTTCGGCGGCATTAAAGCCTCGGGTCTGGGTCGTGAAGGTTCGAAGTATGGCATCGAAGATTACTTAGAAATCAAATATATGTGCATCGGTCTTTAACTGGAGAACGCGAATGAGCAGCAATAAAGAGTTAATGCAGCGCCGCAGTCAGGCGATTCCCCGTGGTGTTGGGCAAATTCACCCGATTTTCGCTGACCGCGCGGAAAACTGCCGGGTGTGGGACGTTGAAGGCCGTGAGTATCTTGATTTCGCGGGCGGGATTGCGGTGCTCAATACCGGGCACTTGCATCCGAAAGTGGTGGCTGCGGTGGAAGCGCAGTTGAAAAAACTGTCGCACACCTGCTTCCAGGTGCTGGCCTACGAGCCGTATCTGGAGCTGTGCGAGATTATGAATCAGAAGGTGCCAGGCAATTTTGCCAAGAAAACGCTGCTGGTCACCACAGGTTCTGAAGCGGTGGAAAACGCGGTGAAAATCGCCCGCGCCGCCACCAAACGTAGCGGCACCATCGCTTTTAGCGGCGCGTATCACGGGCGCACGCATTACACGCTGGCGCTGACCGGCAAGGTGAATCCGTACTCTGCGGGCATGGGGCTGATGCCGGGTCATGTTTATCGCGCGCTTTATCCTTGCCCGCTGCACGGCATAAGCGAGGATGACGCTATCGCCAGCATCCACCGGATCTTCAAAAATGATGCCGCGCCGGAAGATATCGCCGCCATCGTGATTGAGCCGGTTCAGGGCGAAGGCGGTTTCTACGCCTCGTCGCCAGCCTTTATGCAGCGTTTACGCGCTCTGTGTGACGAGCACGGGATCATGCTGATTGCCGATGAAGTGCAGAGCGGCGCGGGGCGTACCGGCACGCTGTTTGCGATGGAGCAGATGGGCGTTGCGCCGGATCTTACCACCTTTGCGAAATCGATCGCGGGCGGCTTCCCGCTGGCGGGCGTCACCGGGCGCGCGGAAGTAATGGATGCCGTCGCTCCAGGCGGTCTGGGCGGCACCTATGCGGGTAACCCGATTGCCTGCGTGGCTGCGCTGGAAGTGTTGAAGGTGTTTGAGCAGGAAAATCTGCTGCAAAAAGCCAACGATCTGGGGCAGAAGTTGAAAGACGGATTGCTGGCAATAGCCGAAAAACACCCGGAGATCGGCGACGTACGCGGGCTGGGGGCGATGATCGCCATTGAGCTGTTTGAAGACGGCGATCACAACAAGCCGGACGCCAAACTCACCGCCGAGATCGTGGCTCGCGCCCGCGATAAAGGCCTGATTCTTCTCTCCTGCGGCCCGTATTACAACGTGCTGCGCATCCTTGTACCGCTCACCATTGAAGACGCTCAGATCCGTCAGGGTCTGGAGATCATCAGCCAGTGTTTTGATGAGGCGAAGCAGTAGCGCCGCTCCTATGCCGGAGGCGACGCTGCGCGTCTTGTCCGGCCTACGGGGATCCAGGTCGGATAAGGCGTTTACGCCGCATCCGACAATCTGTACGTGAACAGGAAGAAATCTATGTTGGCCGGGTAAGGCGGAGCCGCTCTCCGGCAAAAAGAATCAATAACAATTATACGCGTGACCCGGCGCGGGAAATGTCGGGGCGCTCTCCCAAGTGACACACTTTCGAGAGGATTCAGGATGGGGCAATCATCGCAACCACATGAGTTAGGCGGCGGGCTGAAGTCACGCCACGTCACCATGTTGTCTATTGCCGGTGTTATCGGCGCAAGTCTGTTTGTCGGTTCCAGCGTCGCCATCGCCGAAGCGGGCCCGGCGGTATTACTGGCCTATCTGTTCGCCGGGCTACTGGTGGTTATGATTATGCGGATGTTGGCGGAAATGGCGGTTGCCACGCCCGATACCGGTTCGTTTTCCACCTATGCCGATAAAGCCATTGGTCGCTGGGCGGGCTATACCATCGGCTGGTTGTACTGGTGGTTTTGGGTACTGGTTATCCCGCTGGAAGCCAACATCGCCGCCATGATCCTGCACTCATGGGTTCCAGGCATTCCCATCTGGTTATTTTCCCTCGTCATTACCCTCGCCTTAACTGGCAGTAACTTATTAAGCGTTAAAAACTACGGCGAATTTGAGTTCTGGCTGGCGCTGTGCAAAGTCATCGCTATCCTGGCCTTTATTTTCCTTGGTGCAGTCGCAATTAGCGGTTTTTACCCGTATGCCGAAGTGAGCGGGATCTCAAGATTGTGGGATAGCGGCGGCTTTATGCCCAACGGTTTCGGTGCGGTATTAAGCGCGATGTTGATCACCATGTTCTCGTTTATGGGCGCAGAAATTGTCACCATTGCCGCCGCGGAATCCGACACGCCGGAAAAACATATTGTCCGCGCCACCAACTCGGTTATCTGGCGTATTTCTATCTTCTATTTATGTTCTATTTTTGTCGTCGTGGCATTAATTCCGTGGAATATGCCCGGACTAAAAGCCGTCGGTTCTTATCGCTCGGTACTGGAATTGCTCAATATTCCCCATGCGAAATTAATCATGGACTGCGTGATATTACTTTCCGTAACCAGTTGCCTGAACTCGGCGCTGTATACCGCGTCAAGGATGCTCTACTCCTTAAGCCGTCGCGGTGATGCTCCCGCGGTAATGGGTAAAATCAACCGCAGTAAAACCCCGTACGTGGCGGTGTTACTCTCCACCGGCGCGGCATTCTTAACGGTGGTGGTGAACTATTACGCGCCTGCGAAGGTATTTAAATTTCTGATCGACAGCTCCGGCGCTATCGCCCTGCTGGTTTATTTAGTCATCGCCGTTTCACAGTTGCGGATGCGCAAAATTCTGCGAGCAGAAGGAAGCGAAATTCGCTTGCGAATGTGGCTTTATCCGTGGCTCACCTGGCTAGTCATCGGCTTTATTACCTTTGTGTTGGTAGTGATGCTATTCCGTCCGGCGCAACAGTTAGAAGTGATCTCCACCGGCTTATTAGCGATAGGGATTATCTGTACCGTGCCAATTATGGCTCGCTGGAAAAAGCTGGTATTGTGGCAAAAAACACCCGTTCATAATACGCGCTGATAATGATCAGGAGTCACACCATGACCATTACGTCTCTGGATGGCTATCGCTGGCTGAAGAACGATATTATTCGCGGTAATTTTCAACCGGATGAAAAATTACGAATGAGTTTGCTGACATCGCGTTATGCACTTGGCGTTGGGCCGTTACGGGAAGCTCTTTCGCAACTGGTGGCGGAACGGCTGGTCACGGTGGTGAATCAAAAAGGGTATCGGGTGGCGTCTATGTCAGAGCAGGAGCTGCTCGATATTTTCGACGCCCGCGCCAATATGGAAGCGATGCTGGTCAGTCTGGCGATTGCCCGCGGTGGCGATGAATGGGAGGCAGACGTTCTCGCAAAAGCGCATCTGCTGAGTAAGCTGGAGGCCTGTGACGCCAGCGAGAAAATGCTTGATGAGTGGGATCTGCGTCATCAGGCGTTTCATACAGCAATTGTGGCGGGCTGTGGTTCTCACTATTTGCTGCAAATGCGTGAACGGTTGTTTGATCTGGCGGCGCGCTATCGATTTATCTGGCTGCGGCGAACGGTGCTTTCGGTAGAAATGCTGGAGGATAAACACGATCAGCACCAGACCCTGACTGCGGCGGTACTGGCGCGAGATACCGCGCGCGCCAGTGAGTTAATGCGCCAGCATTTACTGACGCCAATTCCCATTATCCAGCAGGCGATGGCTGGCAATTAACTACTCTTCCGGAATACGCAACACTTGCCCCGGATAAATTTTATCCGGGCTTTTTAGCATCGGTTTATTCGCTTCGAAGATTTTATTGTACAGATTAGCGTTACCGTAGACCTGTTTGGAAATGGCACTCAGAGTGTCGCCAGACTTAACGGTATAAAACTGGCTGGCAGTGGCTGGTGTCGCCGTTTTCACCTGATCATCAACACTGGCAATACCGGAAATATTCCCCACCGCAACAAGGATTTTCTCCTTCGCCTCCTGACTCAGGCCGTCACCAGTGACCGTCGCTTTGCCGTCGGCAATTTGAATGTTCACTTTATCGGCATCAGGTATACCGGTTTTGCTCAGATGCTCCTGCACCTTCTTCGCCTGATCGTCTTTATCGTGCTGACCTGTAACCGCGTCCCAGAGTTTTTCTCCGGCATCTTTCACAAAATTGAACAGACCCATAGCTACCTCATTCGTTAACGGAAACACTCAGAAAGTGTAGCAGAGGAACGCGGCGCGTTAACGCCGCGGGGGTGAGCACAGGTTTAATCGCGGGTTTGCACCCAGAACGCGTGAATCAAACCGGGGATATACCCAAGCAGTGTCAGCAGAATATTAATAATGAACGCCCAACCGAACCCTTTACCGAGCAGCACGCCGAGAGGCGGCAGAATGATGGTGATGACGATTCTCCAGAAACCCATATGTACTCCCTATAAGAAAATTACTCATTGTTTAAAAAGAGATTTTATCTCTTAAGCGTAGTAATTTTAGCGGAGCCTGCCAGTTTCAGCTTACGCTTTTACTCTCATTTACGCTGCTGAGGCTGGTATATGTTGCATTTTTATTTTAGAGTTTACTTAATTTAGAAAATACTTAAATAAATATGACTGAACTCGCGCAATTACAGGCCAGTGCCGAACAGGCAGCGGCCTTATTGAAAGCAATGAGCCATCCTAAACGATTGCTGATTCTGTGCATGCTTAGCGGTTCCCCCGGCACCAGCGCGGGAGAGCTGACGCGCATTACCGGACTGAGTGCCTCTGCGACATCACAGCATCTCGCTCGTATGCGGGACGAAGGGCTTATCGACAGCCAACGGGATGCCCAACGCATTCTATATTCCATTAAAAATGAGGCGGTAAATGCCATTATCGCCACCCTGAAAAATGTCTATTGTCCGTAAGGAGTCACTATGGCTTTGACAACCATTTCGCCGCATGATGCACAAGAATTAATCGCACGCGGCGCAAAGTTAATCGATATTCGTGACGCTGATGAATATCTTCGTGAACATATTCCTGAAGCAGATCTGGCTCCATTATCCGTGCTGGAACAGTCAGGTCTTCCACCTAAATTACGTCGCGAGCAAATTATATTCCACTGCCAGGCAGGTAAACGCACCAGTAATAACGCCGATAAATTAGCAGCGATTGCCGCCCCCGCAGAAATATTTTTACTCGAAGATGGGATTGATGGCTGGAAAAGAGCTGGATTGCCAGTAGCGGTAAATAAATCTCAACCCTTGCCGTTAATGCGCCAGGTGCAGATCGCTGCGGGTGGTTTAATATTAATCGGCGTTGTACTGGGTTATACCGTAAATAGCGGTTTCTTCTTATTAAGTGGCTTTGTTGGTGCCGGGTTACTGTTTGCAGGAATCAGCGGTTTTTGTGGAATGGCAAGGTTGTTAGATAAGATGCCGTGGAACCAACGAGCTTGAGAAGCGACGCCGGACGCGCCCTAGCAGCGACATCCGGCCTCAGTAATTAGATCAGGAAATCGTCGAGAGATTTACCTTCTGCCAGCGCCTGAGCAATTGGCTTCGGTGTACGGCCCTGACCGGTCCAGGTTTTAGTTTCACCGTTAACATCGGTGAATTTATATTTCGCCGGACGCGGCTGGCGTTTTTTACCAGCGCGTGGTGCAGCAGCAGAGCTATTACCCAATAACTCTTCCGGGTTAATTCCGTCAGCCTTCATCAGCTCCAGCCAGGTGCTAATTTTTTCCTGACGCTCAGCCAGTTCACGCTGCTGCTGTTCTTCTTCTTCACGTCTTTCTTTAGTGACAACCCTGAATTTTTCGAGCATTTCTTCAAGAACGTCAATGGAGAATTCGCGAGCCATCGCACGGAGGGTGCGAATGTTATTTAAACTTTGTAACATTACGGACATAATAAAGAAAACCTTTTAACGCCAAAACAAAAAAGTATTTCGTCGCGTAGTGTAAGCGATCACTTATTATATTTCCACAAAATTTAATCTATTTACAGTCCTGCGCGAGATTATTTCAGCTGTTATTTTCTGAAACTCTCAGAATAATTTCAAGATTATATATTAGCCATTTTGATGAGTAATTTAGGTTATTGGTGAACAGAGTGGCGCTCTCTGCTCGCTAACTCCGCAAGCCTGACAAAACCGAAGTGAATAAAAATGCAATATAACAGAATAAAAGAAAACACCCCTCACTGGTGCTTTCTGCTGTTAATGTACATTTTCTGGCATCAAAAATGCTGTAAATGACCCGGTCACGACAAACACCGAATTCTCTACGCTTATAGCGTTACCTCACCCCCAAACTTTCATTAGTGAAATTAAAGGCAAGGTCATATCTAATTGATTTAATTGAAAATAAATCATATCGGCATGTAAAAATCCACAATGTACAAAAAACGAGCCGTTACGGAATATTTTATCTACAAAAACTGACTAAATAAAAGTTTTTCACTAATTGATTAGTCATAGCCAGCGATATACGCTATGCGAAAATGCAGATGGCAATGAGATCCACTGCTTTCATCTCCATTAACATCCCATTACGCTTTTATTAAGGAGCATTAGCATGTTCTCACCGCAGTCACGCTTGCGTCATGCAGTTGCAGATACGTTCGCGATGGTTGTTTACTGTTCTGTCGTGAACATGTGTATTGAAGTTTTCCTCTCCGGAATGAGCTTCGAACAGTCTTTTTATTCCAGATTGGTAGCGATTCCGGTGAACATCTTAATTGCATGGCCATACGGTATGTACCGCGATCTGTTTATGCGCGCGGCACGCAAAGTTAGCCCGTCGGGCTGGATAAAAAATCTGGCTGATATCCTGGCTTATGTGACGTTCCAGTCACCGGTGTATGTGGCGATCTTGTTAGTGGTGGGCGCAGACTGGCATCAGATTATGGCGGCGGTCAGTTCAAACATCGTTGTTTCGATGTTGATGGGGGCGGTTTATGGCTACTTCCTCGATTATTGCCGCCGACTGTTTAAAGTCAGCCGTTACCAGCAGGTAAAAGCCTGACTCTTCTTTTCGCGACTGGCATCGCCAGTCGCGTCTTTAACTGGCTTCGCCAAATAAACCATTCAAATAACGTTCAAGCGCAACACGCGAACTGAAGCCATGCGGGATACCGTAATGCTCGTGTCGCTCGCCTGCTAAATAGAGCGGAAATTGCTGGTAATGATCGCAAGTTTTAATATCGGAAGCGGGTTCAGCCAGTGTTGAACTGCGTTCTTTTAATGTTGGATGAATTACCAGAGCGGTACGTCCCATTCGCGCTTCGCGATTAACATAGACATAATTTTCCCCACGGCGGTAACCATACGCTTTCTGGGTTACCACATCGACAGTAAAACCGACTTTTTCAAGTACGCGCGCCACCTCGTCTGGTCGTAAATACATATTTGATCCTCGTTATTATCAACCGCGGGCCTACCTTACCTGATTGCGCATTCACAACGCTTTCAGAAAAGTCCATAAAGCCGCGATGAACCTCAGTTAAGAAAATTATGGTCTACACTGAAAATTACATCGAATTCTAATGGGGGATCATATGTTTAACCGACCGAACCGCAACGACGTTGATGATGGCGTGCAGGATATCCAGAATGATGTCAATCAATTAGCTGACAGCCTCGAATCTGTATTGAAGTCCTGGGGCAGCGACGCCAAAGGGGAAGCTGAAGCCGCACGCAGTAAAGCTCAGGCGTTGCTGAAAGAAACCAGGGCGCGAATGCATGGTCGTACTCGCGTCCAGCAAGCCGCGCGCGATGCCGTTGGCTGCGCGGATTCTTTTGTTCGTGAAAGACCCTGGTGTAGCGTGGGTACAGCAGCTGCGGTAGGTATTTTTATCGGCGCACTGTTAAGCATGCGCAAATCGTAGTGCAAAAATGATAATAAATACGCGTCTTTGACCCCGAAGCCTGTCTTCGGGGTTTCTTTTTGCCTGGTGAATCACAAAAATCCCCCTACCCCGTCACGCTCATATCCAGGGTAATTTCGACCACTATTTGCTATATATTGTGTGGTTGAATCTTTTTTCAACTACATCTAGTATCTCTGTATCAACAGAGAGACAACCCGACGCGTATCATCGCGCCGTATCTTCATTTTAAACGGAAATACGAATCATGCGCATTACTATTTACACTCGTAACGATTGCGTTCAGTGCCACGCCACCAAACGGGCGATGGAAAACCGGGGCTTTGATTTTGAAATGATTAATGTCGATCGCGTTCCTGAAGCAGCGGAAGCGTTGCGTGCTCAGGGCTTTCGTCAGTTGCCGGTAGTGATTGCTGGCGATCTTAGCTGGTCTGGTTTCCGTCCGGACATGATTAACCGTCTGCATCCAGCGCCACACGCGGCCAGTGCATGAGCCAGCTCGTCTACTTCTCCAGCAGCTCCGAAAATACGCAGCGTTTTATCGAACGTTTAGGTCTGCCCGCGGTGCGCATCCCGCTCAATGAGCGGGAACGGATTCAGGTAGACGAGCCTTACATCCTGATCGTGCCCTCTTACGGCGGCGGCGGTACGGCTGGCGCGGTGCCACGACAGGTAATTCGCTTTTTAAACGACGAGCACAACCGGGCGTTGCTTCGCGGCGTTATTGCTTCGGGTAATCGCAACTTTGGTGAGGCGTATGGCCGTGCCGGAGATGTGATTGCTCAGAAATGCGGCGTGCCGTGGCTGTACCGTTTTGAACTCATGGGTACGCAAAGCGATATCGAAAACGTTCGTAAAGGAGTAACCGAATTTTGGCAACGACAACCGCAGAATGCCTGACGCAGGAAACGATGGATTACCACGCGCTGAATGCGATGCTTAACCTCTACGATAGCGCAGGTCGCATTCAGTTCGATAAAGACCGCCAGGCCGTTGACGCCTTTATGGCGACGCATGTGCGTCCGAACAGTGTGACCTTCAGTAGCCAGCAGCAGCGCCTGAACTGGCTGGTCAACGAAGGTTACTATGATGAAAGCGTTCTTAATCGCTACTCTCGCGACTTTGTCATTACGCTGTTTGCCCACGCACACACCAGCGGTTTTCGTTTCCAGACATTCCTCGGGGCATGGAAGTTTTACACCAGCTATACGTTGAAGACATTCGACGGTAAGCGTTATCTGGAAGATTTTGCCGATCGAGTCACGATGGTGGCGCTAACGCTGGCACAAGGCGATGAAACACTGGCGTTGCAACTGACCGATGAGATGCTGTCAGGACGCTTTCAGCCTGCAACACCGACATTCCTCAACTGTGGTAAGCAGCAGCGCGGCGAACTGGTTTCCTGTTTTTTGCTGCGTATTGAAGACAATATGGAGTCGATTGGCCGGGCGGTAAATTCCGCACTGCAACTGTCGAAACGCGGCGGCGGCGTGGCATTTTTGCTGTCGAATCTGCGGGAAGCGGGCGCGCCAATTAAACGTATTGAAAATCAATCTTCTGGCGTGATTCCGGTGATGAAAATGCTGGAAGACGCATTTTCCTATGCCAACCAGCTCGGCGCTCGTCAGGGGGCTGGTGCAGTCTATTTACATGCCCATCATCCCGATATTCTGCGTTTTCTCGATACGAAACGGGAAAATGCCGACGAGAAAATCCGCATTAAAACACTGTCGCTGGGCGTGGTGATCCCGGATATCACTTTCCATCTGGCAAAAGAGAATGCGCAGATGGCGCTGTTTTCGCCCTATGACGTTGAGCGAGTTTATGGCAAGCCGTTTGCCGATGTGGCCATCAGCGAACACTATGACGAACTGGTTGCCGATGAACGCATTCGCAAAAAATACCTCAACGCCCGTGATTTCTTCCAGCGACTGGCAGAAATCCAGTTTGAGTCCGGCTATCCCTACATCATGTATGAAGACACGGTAAACCGTGCTAACCCTATCGCCGGGCGCATAAATATGAGTAATCTCTGCTCAGAAATTTTGCAGGTTAACAGCGCCTCAGAGTATGACGAGAATCTCGACTATGCCCGTACAGGCCATGATATTTCCTGCAATTTAGGTTCGTTGAATATTGCCAACACCATGGATTCCCCCAACTTTGCCCGCACGGTAGAGACTGCCGTACGCGGTTTAACGGCGGTGTCAGATATGAGTCATATCCGCAGCGTGCCGTCCATCGAAGCCGGAAATGCCGCCTCACACGCCATCGGGCTGGGGCAGATGAATTTACACGGTTATCTGGCGCGAGAAGGCATCGCTTATGGTTCGCCGGAAGCACTGGATTTCACCAATCTCTATTTCTATACCATCACCTGGCACGCACTGCGTACCTCGATGTTGCTGGCACGCGAACGCGGTGAAACCTTCGCCGGGTTCAAACAGTCACGCTATGCCAGTGGTGAATATTTCAGCCAATATCTGCAAGGGAACTGGCAGCCGAAAACGGCGAAAGTTGGCGAACTGTTTGCCCGTAGCGGTATTACGTTACCTACCCGTGAGATGTGGGCGCAACTGCGCGACGACGTGATGCGCTACGGCATTTATAACCAGAATCTTCAGGCGGTGCCGCCAACCGGTTCTATCTCTTATATCAACCATGCTACGTCGAGTATTCATCCGATTGTGGCGAAAGTAGAGATACGCAAAGAGGGCAAAACAGGACGCGTTTACTACCCTGCCCCGTTTATGACTAACGAGAATCTGGCGCTGTATCAGGATGCTTACGAAATCGGCGCAGAAAAGATCATCGACACCTACGCGGAAGCGACTCGCCATGTCGATCAGGGTTTGTCGCTGACGCTGTTTTTCCCCGATACCGCCACCACTCGCGATATCAACAAAGCGCAGATTTACGCCTGGCGCAAAGGTATCAAAACGCTCTATTACATTCGCCTGCGTCAGATGGCGCTGGAAGGCACTGAAATTGAAGGCTGCGTCTCCTGTGCACTTTAAGGAATATCTATGAAACTCTCACGTATCAGCGCCATCAACTGGAACAAGATATCTGACGATAAAGATCTGGAGGTGTGGAATCGCCTGACCAGCAATTTCTGGCTACCAGAAAAGGTGCCGCTGTCGAACGATATTCCTGCCTGGCAGACATTAACTGTCGTAGAACAACAACTGACGATGCGCGTTTTTACTGGCCTGACGCTGCTCGACACGCTGCAAAATGTTATCGGCGCGCCTTCGCTGATGCCCGATGCACTCACGCCTCATGAAGAAGCGGTATTATCGAATATCAGCTTTATGGAAGCGGTTCATGCCCGCTCTTACAGTTCGATTTTCTCGACGCTGTGTCAGACCAAAGATGTCGATGCCGCCTACGCCTGGAGTGAAGAAAACGCACCGTTGCAGCGAAAAGCTCAGATTATTCAGCAACATTATCGCGGTGATGATCCGCTGAAAAAGAAAATCGCCAGTGTGTTTCTTGAATCTTTTTTGTTCTATTCCGGTTTCTGGCTGCCGATGTATTTTTCCAGCCGCGGAAAGCTGACCAATACAGCAGATCTGATCCGTCTGATTATCCGCGATGAAGCAGTCCACGGTTACTACATAGGCTATAAATATCAGAAAAACATGGAAAAGATATCTCTGGGACAACGTGAAGAGTTGAAGAGTTTCGCCTTCGATTTGTTGCTGGAACTCTACGACAACGAGTTGCAATACACCGATGAGCTGTACGCCGAAACCCCGTGGGCTGACGATGTGAAAGCGTTTCTCTGTTACAACGCCAATAAGGCTTTGATGAATCTGGACTACGAACCGTTATTTCCCGCAGAAATGGCGGAAGTGAATCCGGCAATCCTCGCCGCGCTTTCGCCGAATGCCGATGAAAATCACGATTTCTTTTCCGGTTCAGGCTCCTCTTATGTGATGGGGAAAGCGGTTGAAACAGAAGATGAAGACTGGAATTTCTGAGGGTGTTATTTTCAAAAATATCACTACCCGCAGCAGGGAAATAATTCCCGCCAAATAGCTTTTTATCACGCAAATATTCTGTAGTGATCTACACTGATACTCTGTTGCATTATTCGCCTGAAACTACAATATTCAGGCGTTTTTTCGCTATCTATGACAAAAAATATCAACTTTTCTCGATTTGCTCTCAGCCCTTATATCACGGGAAATTCCGGCGATTTGCTCGCATCAATATTCATGCCACATTTGCCCTCAGGGGTTGCCTCAGATTCTCAGTATGTTAGGGTAGAAAAAAGTGACTATTTCCATTGGGTAATATATCGACATAAACAAATAAAGGAATCTTTCTATTGCATGGCAATTAAATTAGAAATTAAAAATCTTTATAAAATATTTGGCGAGCATCCACAGCGAGCGTTCAAATATATCGAACAAGGACTTTCGAAAGAACAAATTCTGGAAAAAACTGGGCTATCGCTTGGCGTAAAAGACGCCAGTCTGGCCATTGAAGAAGGCGAGATATTTGTCATCATGGGATTATCCGGTTCGGGTAAATCCACAATGGTACGCCTTCTCAATCGCCTGATTGAACCCACCCGCGGGCAAGTGCTGATTGATGGTGTGGATATTGCCAAAATATCCGATGCCGAACTCCGTGAGGTGCGCAGAAAAAAGATTGCGATGGTCTTCCAGTCCTTTGCCTTAATGCCGCATATGACCGTGCTGGACAATACTGCGTTCGGTATGGAATTGGCCGGAATTAATGCCGAAGAACGCCGGGAAAAAGCCCTTGATGCACTGCGTCAGGTCGGGCTGGAAAATTATGCCCACAGCTACCCGGATGAACTCTCTGGCGGGATGCGTCAACGTGTGGGATTAGCCCGCGCGTTAGCGATTAATCCGGATATATTATTAATGGACGAAGCCTTCTCGGCGCTCGATCCATTAATTCGCACCGAGATGCAGGATGAGCTGGTAAAATTACAGGCGAAACATCAGCGCACCATTGTCTTTATTTCCCACGATCTCGATGAGGCTATGCGTATTGGCGACCGAATTGCCATTATGCAAAATGGTGAAGTGGTACAGGTCGGCACACCGGATGAAATTCTCAATAATCCGGCGAATGATTATGTCCGTACCTTCTTCCGTGGCGTTGATATTAGTCAGGTATTCAGTGCGAAAGATATTGCCCGCCGGACACCGAATGGCTTAATTCGTAAAACCCCTGGCTTCGGCCCACGTTCGGCACTGAAATTATTGCAGGATGAAGATCGCGAATATGGCTACGTTATCGAACGCGGTAATAAGTTTGTCGGCGCAGTTTCCATCGATTCGCTTAAAACCGCGTTAACGCAGCAGCAAGGTCTTGATGCGGCGCTGATTGATGCGCCGTTAGCAGTCGATGCACAAACGCCTCTTAGCGAGTTGCTCTCTCATGTCGGACAGGCACCCTGTGCGGTGCCCGTGGTCGACGAGGACCAACAGTATGTCGGCATCATTTCGAAAGGAATGCTGCTGCGCGCTTTAGATCGTGAGGGGATAAATAATGGCTGATCAAAATAATCCGTGGGATACCACGCCAGCGGCGGACAGTGCCGTGCAATCCGCAGACGCCTGGGGTACACCGGCGACTGCACCGACTGACGGTGGTGGTGCTGACTGGCTGACCAGTACGCCTGCGCCAAACGTCGAGCATTTTAATATTCTCGATCCGTTCCATAAAACGCTGATCCCGCTCGACAGTTGGGTCACTGAAGGGATCGACTGGGTTGTTACCCATTTCCGTCCCGTCTTCCAGGGCGTGCGCGTTCCGGTTGATTACATTCTCAACGGTTTCCAGCAATTGCTGCTGGGTATGCCCGCACCGGTGGCGATTATCGTTTTCGCTCTCATCGCCTGGCAGATTTCCGGGGTCGGAATGGGCGTGGCGACGCTGGTTTCGCTGATTGCCATCGGCGCAATCGGTGCCTGGTCGCAGGCCATGGTTACCCTGGCGCTGGTGTTAACCGCCCTGCTGTTCTGTATCGTCATTGGTTTGCCGCTGGGGATCTGGCTGGCGAGAAGTCCGCGAGCGGCGAAAATTATTCGTCCACTGCTTGATGCCATGCAGACCACGCCAGCGTTTGTTTATCTGGTGCCAATCGTCATGCTATTTGGTATCGGTAACGTGCCGGGCGTGGTGGTGACGATCATCTTTGCTCTGCCGCCGATTATCCGTCTGACCATTCTGGGGATTAACCAGGTTCCGGCGGATCTGATTGAAGCCTCGCGCTCATTCGGTGCCAGCCCGCGCCAGATGCTGTTCAAAGTTCAGTTACCGCTGGCGATGCCGACCATTATGGCGGGCGTTAACCAGACGCTGATGCTGGCCCTTTCTATGGTGGTCATTGCCTCGATGATTGCCGTCGGCGGGCTGGGTCAGATGGTACTTCGCGGTATCGGTCGTCTGGATATGGGGCTTGCCACCGTTGGCGGCGTCGGGATTGTGATCCTCGCCATTATCCTCGATCGCCTGACGCAGGCCGTTGGGCGCGACTCACGCAGTCGCGGCAACCGTCGCTGGTACACCACTGGCCCTGTTGGTCTGCTGACCCGCCCATTCATTAAGTAACTCTGCACTTGCCCGGTGACGCCGGGCATTATCACCCTGCCAAAAAAAGGAATAACAATGCGACATAGCGTACTTTTTGCGACAGCGTTTGCCACGCTTATCTCTACACAAACTTTTGCTGCCGATCTGCCGGGCAAAGGTATTACTGTAAATCCAGTTCAAAGCACCATCACCGAAGAAACCTTCCAGACGCTGCTGGTCAGCCGTGCGCTGGAGAAATTAGGCTATACCGTCAACAAACCCAGCGAAGTAGATTACAACGTTGGCTACACCTCGCTTGCTTCCGGCGATGCAACCTTCACCGCCGTGAACTGGACGCCACTGCATGACAACATGTACGAAGCTGCCGGTGGCGATAAGAAATTTTATCGTGAAGGGGTATTTGTTAACGGCGCGGCACAGGGTTACCTGATCGATAAGAAAACCGCCGACCAGTATAAAATCACCAACATCGCACAACTGAAAGATCCGAAGATCGCCAAACTGTTCGATACCAACGGCGACGGTAAAGCGGATTTAACCGGTTGTAACCCTGGCTGGGGCTGCGAAGGTGCCATCAACCACCAGCTTGCCGCGTATGAACTGACCAACACCGTGACGCATAATCAGGGGAACTACGCAGCGATGATGGCCGACACCATCAGTCGCTACAAAGAGGGCAAACCGGTGTTTTATTACACCTGGACGCCGTACTGGGTGAGTAATGAGCTGAAGCCAGGGAAAGATGTGGTCTGGTTGCAGGTGCCGTTCTCCGCACTGCCGGGCGATAAAAATGCCGATACCAAACTGCCGAATGGCGCGAATTACGGCTTCCCGGTCAGCACCATGCATATCGTTGCCAACAAAGCCTGGACCGAGAAAAATCCGGCGGCAGCCAAACTGTTTGCCATTATGCAGTTGCCAGTGGCCGATATTAACGCCCAGAACGCCATTATGCATGACGGCAAAGCCTCAGAAGGCGATATTCAGGGCCACGTTGATGGCTGGATCAAAGCCCACCAGCAGCAGTTCGATGGCTGGGTGAATGAGGCGCTGGCAGCGCAGAAGTAATTTTTATTCAGGCGGATAAGGCGTTTTTGCCTCATCCGCCGCTCTGTACACAATGCCTGATGCGACGCTGACGCGTCTTATCATGCCTACAAAATACACTCATTCGTATGGCGGATAAGGCGTTTTCGCCGCATCCGCCGTTCTGTGCACAATGCCTGATGCGACGCTGGCGCGTCTTATCATGCCTACAAACCACATCGCACATTTCAACAATCTATCTTTCATCCCATATTCATCAACATCCGCTATTATTGATTTCCAGCTTAATCATCACCTGATGAACAAAAATAATGACTAAACCTAATCATGAGCTTAGCCCGGCGCTGATCGTGCTGATGTCTATCGCCACCGGTCTGGCGGTAGCCAGTAACTATTACGCCCAGCCATTGCTCGACACCATCGCGCGTAACTTTTCCCTTTCCGCCAGTTCGGCAGGCTTTATTGTTACCGCCGCGCAGTTGGGCTACGCCGCAGGTCTACTGTTTCTTGTTCCCCTCGGTGATATGTTTGAACGCCGCCGCCTGATTGTCTCGATGACCTTACTGGCAGCGGGCGGTATGTTAATCACTGCCAGCAGTCAGTCACTGGCGATGATGATCCTCGGTACGGCATTAACCGGTTTATTCTCAGTCGTGGCACAAATTCTGGTTCCGCTGGCAGCGACGCTGGCTTCACCGGACAAACGCGGCAAAGTGGTTGGCACTATTATGAGCGGTCTGCTGTTGGGGATCTTACTCGCACGGACCGTTGCCGGATTGCTGGCGAATCTCGGCGGCTGGCGCACCGTCTTTTGGGTTGCCTCGGTGTTAATGGCACTGATGGCGCTGGCATTATGGCGTGGTCTGCCACAAATGAAATCAGAAACCCACCTCAACTACCCACAGTTGTTAGGTTCCGTTTTCAGCATGTTTATCAGCGATAAGATCCTGCGCACCCGCGCATTGCTGGGCTGCCTGACCTTTGCCAACTTCAGCATTCTCTGGACCTCAATGGCCTTTTTGCTTGCCGCTCCACCTTTTAACTACAGCGATGGTGTCATTGGTCTGTTTGGACTTGCGGGAGCTGCCGGAGCGTTGGGCGCTCGTCCGGCGGGCGGTTTTGCCGATAAGGGTAAATCGCACCACACCACAACTTTCGGTCTGCTGCTGCTATTACTTTCATGGCTGGCGATCTGGTTTGGTCACACTTCCGTACTGGCGCTGATTATCGGCATCCTGGTGCTGGATCTCACCGTACAGGGCGTGCATATCACTAACCAGACGGTAATTTATCGAATACACCCTGATGCGCGTAATCGCCTGACCGCAGGTTACATGACCAGCTACTTTATTGGCGGTGCCGCCGGTTCGCTAATTTCAGCCTCAGCCTGGCAACATGGCGGTTGGGCTGGCGTTTGTCTGGCTGGCGCGACGATTGCCCTGGTTAACTTACTGGTCTGGTGGCGAGGTTTTCATCGTCAGGAAGCCGCAAATTAAGCAATCAGCAACCGTTTTCGTGGCTTTACACTTATAAGGGTGTTAAGAAGCCCATCAGTCTGATAAGGTTAAGATATTCATTCAGTCTATTTATAATATTAACAATCGTTAAGCGTACACTCTATGGAAAGCCCTACTCCACAGCCTGCTCCTGGTTCGGCGACCTTCATGGAAGGATGCAAAGACAGTTTACCGATTGTTATTAGTTATATTCCGGTGGCCTTTGCGTTCGGTCTGAATGCGACCCGTCTGGGATTCTCTCCTCTCGAAAGCGTTTTTTTCTCCTGCATCATTTATGCAGGCGCGAGCCAGTTCGTCATTACCGCGATGCTGGCAGCCGGGAGTAGTTTGTGGGTTGCTGCACTGACCGTCATGGCAATGGATGTTCGCCATGTGTTGTATGGCCCGTCACTGCGTAGCCGTATTATTCAGCGTCTGCAAAAATCGAAAACCGCCCTGTGGGCATTTGGCCTGACGGATGAGGTTTTTGCCGCCGCAACCGCAAAACTGGTACGCAATAATCGCCGCTGGAGCGAGAACTGGATGATCGGCATTGCCTTCAGTTCATGGTCATCGTGGGTATTTGGTACGGTAATAGGGGCATTCTCCGGCAGCGGCTTGCTGCAAGGTTATCCCGCCGTTGAAGCTGCATTAGGTTTTATGCTTCCGGCACTCTTTATGAGTTTCCTGCTCGCCTCTTTCCAGCGCAAACAATCTCTTTGCGTTACCGCAGCGTTAGTTGGTGCCCTTGCAGGCGTAACGCTATTTTCTATTCCCGTCGCCATTCTGGCAGGCATTGTCTGTGGCTGCCTCACTGCGTTAATCCAGGCATTCTGGCAAGGAGCGCCCGATGAGCTATGAGGTTCTGCTGCTTGGGTTACTGGTTGGCGTGGCGAATTATTGCTTCCGCTATTTGCCGCTGCGCCTGCGTGTGGGTAATGCCCGCCCAACCAAACGTGGCGCGGTAGGTATTTTGCTCGACACCATTGGCATCGCCTCGATATGCGCTCTGCTGGTTGTCTCTACCGCACCAGAAGTGATGCACGATACACGCCGTTTCGTGCCCACGCTGGTCGGCTTCGCGGTACTGGGTGCCAGTTTCTATAAAACACGCAGCATTATCATCCCAACACTGCTTAGTGCGCTGGCCTATGGGCTCGCCTGGAAAGTGATGGCGATTATATAACCCACAAGAATCATTTTTCTAAAACAATACATTTACTTTATTTGTCACTGTCGTTACTATATCGGCTGAAATTAATGAGGTTATACCCAAATGGATAGTTCGTTTACGCCCATTGAACAAATGCTAAAATTTCGCGCCAGCCGCTACGAAGAGTTCCCTTATCAGGAAGTGCTTCTGACTCGTCTATGCATGCACATGCAGGGCAAGCTGCTGGAAAATCGCAATAAGATGCTGAAAGCTCAAGGGATTAACGAGACGTTGTTTATGGCGTTGATTACGCTGGAGTCTCAGGAAAACCACAGTATTCAGCCTTCTGAATTAAGTTGTGCTCTTGGATCATCCCGTACCAACGCGACGCGTATTGCCGATGAACTGGAAAAACGCGGTTGGATCGAACGTCGTGAAAGCGATAACGATCGCCGCTGCCTGCATCTGCAATTAACGGAAAAAGGTCACGAGTTTTTGCGCGAGGTTTTACCACCGCAGCATAACTGCCTGCATCAACTCTGGTCCGCGCTCAGCACAACAGAAAAAGATCAGCTCGAGCAAATCACCCGCAAATTGCTCTCCCGTCTCGACCAGATGGAACAAGACGGTGTGGTTCTCGAAGCGATGAGCTAACGCGTCATCTCGCTCAAAAATCCAGATTTATAAAAGAAAAAATGACCGGCCAGCATCGCAACATGCTGGCCTTTTTGGCAAGCAGGTCGGCTCAGCCGATGAGTTAAGAAGATCGTGGAGAACAATATGAGCGCAAATGCGGAGACTCAAACCCCGCAGCAACCGGTAAAGAAGAGCGGCAAACGTAAGCGTCTGCTCCTCCTTCTCACCTTGCTCTTTATAATTATTGCCGTAGCGATAGGGATTTATTGGTTTTTGGTACTGCGTCATTTCGAAGAAACCGATGACGCATACGTGGCAGGGAATCAGATTCAAATTATGTCTCAGGTGTCTGGCAGCGTGACGAAAGTCTGGGCCGATAACACCGATTTTGTAAAAGAAGGCGATGTTCTGGTCACTCTCGACCCGACAGATGCTCGCCAGGCGTTTGAAAAAGCCAAAACTGCACTGGCTTCCAGCGTTCGCCAAACCCACCAGCTGATGATTAACAGCAAACAGTTGCAGGCGAATATTGAGGTGCAAAAAATCGCCCTCGCGAAAGCACAAAGCGACTACAACCGCCGTGTGCCGCTGGGCAATGCCAACCTGATTGGTCGCGAAGAGCTGCAACACGCCCGCGACGCCGTCACCAGTGCCCAGGCGCAACTGGACGTCGCTATTCAACAATACAATGCCAATCAGGCGATGATTCTGGGGACTAAACTGGAAGATCAGCCTGCCGTGCAACAGGCTGCCACCGAAGTACGTAACGCCTGGCTGGCGCTGGAGCGTACCCGTATTGTCAGTCCGATGACCGGTTATGTCTCCCGCCGCGCGGTACAGCCTGGGGCGCAAATTAGCCCAACGACGCCGCTGATGGCGGTCGTTCCAGCCACCAATATGTGGGTGGATGCCAACTTTAAAGAGACGCAGATTGCCAATATGCGTATCGGTCAGCCGGTCACTATCACCACGGATATTTACGGCGATGATGTGAAATACACCGGTAAAGTGGTTGGTCTGGATATGGGCACAGGTAGCGCATTCTCACTGCTTCCGGCGCAAAATGCGACCGGTAACTGGATCAAAGTCGTTCAGCGTCTACCTGTGCGTATCGAACTGGACCAGAAACAGCTGGAGCAATACCCGCTGCGCATTGGTTTGTCCACGCTGGTGAGCGTCAATACCACTAACCGTGACGGTCAGGTACTGGCAAATAAAGTACGTTCAACACCGGTCGCGGTAAGTACCGCGCGTGAAATCAGCCTGGCACCTGTCAATAAACTGATCGACGATATCGTAAAAGCTAACGCTGGCTAATCCAGAGGTGCGTGTGATGCAACAGCAAAAACCGCTGGAAGGCGCGCAACTGGTCATTATGACGATTGCGCTGTCACTGGCGACATTCATGCAGGTGCTGGACTCCACCATTGCTAACGTGGCGATCCCCACTATCGCCGGGAATCTGGGCTCATCGCTCAGCCAGGGAACGTGGGTAATCACTTCTTTCGGGGTGGCGAATGCCATCTCGATCCCGCTTACCGGCTGGCTGGCAAAGCGCGTCGGGGAAGTGAAACTGTTCCTTTGGTCCACCATCGCCTTTGCTATTGCGTCGTGGGCGTGTGGTGTCTCCAGCAGCCTGAATATGCTGATCTTCTTCCGCGTGATTCAGGGGATTGTCGCCGGGCCGTTGATCCCGCTTTCGCAAAGTCTATTGCTGAATAACTACCCGCCAGCCAAACGCTCGATCGCGCTGGCGTTGTGGTCGATGACGGTGATTGTCGCGCCAATTTGCGGCCCGATCCTCGGCGGTTATATCAGCGATAATTACCACTGGGGCTGGATATTCTTCATCAACGTGCCGATTGGCGTGGCGGTGGTGTTGATGACACTGCAAACTCTGCGCGGACGTGAAACCCGCACCGAACGGCGGCGGATTGATGCCGTGGGGCTGGCACTGCTGGTTATTGGTATCGGCAGCCTGCAGATTATGCTCGACCGCGGTAAAGAGCTGGACTGGTTCTCATCACAGGAAATTATCATTCTTACCGTGGTGGCAGTGGTGGCTATCTGCTTCCTAATTGTCTGGGAGCTGACCGACGATAACCCGATAGTCGATCTGTCGTTGTTTAAGTCGCGCAACTTCACCATCGGCTGCTTGTGTATCAGCCTCGCGTATATGCTCTACTTCGGCGCGATTGTTCTGCTGCCGCAGTTGTTGCAGGAGGTCTACGGTTACACGGCAACGTGGGCAGGTCTGGCCTCTGCGCCGGTAGGGATTATTCCGGTGATCCTGTCGCCGATTATCGGCCGCTTCGCGCATAAACTGGATATGCGGCGGCTGGTAACCTTCAGCTTTATTATGTATGCCGTCTGCTTCTACTGGCGTGCCTATACCTTTGAACCAGGTATGGATTTTGGCGCGTCGGCCTGGCCGCAGTTTATCCAGGGGTTTGCGGTGGCCTGCTTCTTTATGCCGCTGACCACCATTACGCTGTCTGGTTTGCCACCGGAACGACTGGCGGCGGCATCGAGCCTCTCCAACTTTACGCGTACGCTGGCGGGGTCTATCGGCACGTCCATCACCACCACCATGTGGACCAACCGCGAGTCGATGCACCACGCACAGTTAACCGAGTCGGTAAACCCGTTTAACCCAAACGCCCAGGCGATGTACAGTCAACTGGAAGGGCTTGGGATGACGCAACAGCAGGCCTCCGGCTGGATTGCCCAGCAGATCACCAACCAGGGGCTGATTATTTCCGCCAATGAGATCTTCTGGATGTCAGCCGGGATATTCCTCGTCCTGCTGGGGCTGGTGTGGTTTGCTAAACCGCCATTTGGCGCAGGTGGCGGCGGAGGCGGTGCGCACTAAGTACAACTAAGCCAGTTCATTTGAACTGGCTTTTTTCAATTAATTGTGAAGATAGTTTACTGACTAAATGTGCAGTTCCTGCAACTTCTCTTCCGGCAGCGCCAGTTCTTCGTTGCTGTTGATGCGCACGTCACGTTCCAGAATGCTACGCGCAATATCCTGCGCTTCCTGCAACGAGTGCATCTGGTAAGTGCCACACTGGTAGACGTTCAGTTCCGGGATCTGATTCTGATCCTGCACTTTCAGCACGTCTTCCATTGCCGCTTTCCAGGCATCAGCAACACGCTGCTCATCTGGCGTACCAATCAGACTCATATAAAAACCGGTGCGGCAGCCCATTGGCGAGATATCGATAATCTCTACACCATTACCGTTAAGATGGTTACGCATAAAACCAGCAAACAGGTGCTCCAGGGTATGGATCCCTCTTTCTGGCATCACTTCTTTGTTCGGCACGCAGAAGCGCAGATCGAACACGGTGATTGCGTCGCCATGCGGGGTGTTCATTGTTTTCGCCACCCGAACTGCAGGCGCTTCCATCCGGGTATGATCGACTGTGAAGCTATCTAACAACGGCATTTAGCCACCTCCGGTAATTTTTTTAAAAATTTTCTGAACTCTTTCTTCCCAGGCGAGTCTGAGTATATGAAAGACGCGCATTTGTTATCATCATCCCTGAATTCAGAGATGAAATTTTGGCCACTCACGAGTGGCCTTTTTCTTTTCTGTCAGGCGTGTTTTTCCAGCCACACCGCAAACGGTTCGGTATCAGCGGCTTCCATTTCCTGCTGACGGCGTTCAGACGCCTCGCGCTCGGCTACAAAATCCTCTTCGCGCAGAATTTCCAGCGGCTCTTCACGCAGCAGATTACGGTAGGCTTCTGCAAATGCTTTGCCTGTTCCGCCAATACCAGTATCAATCATAGACCTTAAGATACGGGCAGAGAAAGTCAGATCGGGATTATCGAAGCAGGCAACCAGTTCATCACACACTTTCTGATACGCTTCGCCGCCGTTAATACTATCCAGCGTTTGCGCGACGCGTTTCAGATCGCGGAACAGATCTTTACCCACCTGCGGTAACGGGAACTGTGCGGTTTCGCAGCCGATACCCAGCGTCAGACCCGGTTTGCGACCTTCGAGGATCACCCGGTTCCAGTTAACGCGTGTACAGGCAAGTTCGCTACTGCTCATTTCCGGTGCATCAGCCAGCGCACACCAGACCATAAACAGGTCGAGGAATCGCACCTGCTGTTCATCTACACCAATCGGCGAGAACGGGTTGATGTCCAGCGAACGCACTTCAATATATTCAATGCCGCCACGTAACAGCGCATCAGAAGGCGACTCGCCGCTGCGGGTAACGCGTTTTGGACGAATCGGCGCATACAGTTCGTTTTCAATCTGCAGCACGTTGCTATTGATTTGCAGCCTCTTACCGTCTTTCTCAATACCAATCTTCGCGTACTCTTCCGATGGCGTTTTGATTGCCTGTTTAAGGCCCGCTACGTACTCGTAAAGATCGTTGAAGGTAATACCAAGATTGCTTTGCGATTTATTGGTATAGCCGAGATCGCTCAAACGAAGAGAGGTCGCATACGGCAGGTAATACATACCGCACTCGGTTTTCTCAAACGGCAGCGATGTTGGTTTTCCTTGCAGGAAAGAAGAACAAATCGCCGGAGATGCACCAAACAGATAAGGAATGACCCAACCGAAACGATAGTAATTGCGGATAACGCGGAAATAGCCCGCAGAAATTTTCTCTTTGGCATCAGCGCCCGAGATATCACCGCACTTCGCTTGCCAGAATGCCATTGGTAAAGAGAAATTGTAGTGCACGCCGGAAATGGTTTGCATCAGCGCGCCGTAGCGATTTTTCAGCCCTTCACGGTACAGCGTTTTAAAGCGTCCGGTGTTAGAAGTGCCGTACTGTGCCAGTTCGATGTCCTGACCTTCTGCGATGTAGCATGGCATACTTAACGGCCACATCCGCTCATCGCCCATATTGCGCGCCGTATAACGATGCAGATCGCGCATAAAGGTCAGCATATGTTCAATATCACCATCCACTGGTGTAATGAATTCCAGCAATGCTTCCGCAAAATCGGTAGTAATCCATTTATGCGTCAGTGCGGAACCTAATGCTTCAGGATGACCTGTTGTTGCCAGTGTGCCATCAGCATTAACACGCAAAGTTTCGCGCTCCAGCCCACGCTGTATCCCCTTTAACGCCTGAGGATGTTTTTCCAGCCAGGCCAGCGCCTGTGATACGTCCGGGATCAAATTGACCTCCCGCC